>Ga0209614_1000292_pt1 | contig 45871 bp, 34 predicted proteins | sample BlaSprsedimmetaG_FD_185484 | JGI IMG/M metagenome (GOLD analysis project Ga0209614, IMG submission 185484) | Hot spring sediment bacterial and archeal communities from California, USA to study Microbial Dark Matter (Phase II) - Blank Spring... ...
ATCCGGACGCGGCTTTTTCTTTGAAGTATTGGAAATGTATAATAGAAGAATTCATCGCCTGATCCTGGGGCGCATTTCAGACCGGGCCTGATACAGCCGCTCCGAAAAGCCGCCTTCTTTTAAAAATTGCTGTTCCAGCATCCGCAACTGCTGATCCAGCAAATAATTGGTCTGGTGAATCAGGCAGATTGCCGTGTTTGCCGCCACATCAGGGGAACAGTCTTCAAAATAAGTGCTATACGTCCTGTAGGACTTATCTTTCTGATAGCACAGCTTTCGAACCTGCATAGCTTTCGGGTCGTCTTTATCCCACAGCGCCAGTCCGTGCTGGCGCAGATAATCTTGATAATCAACGAGCAATTCTTCGAGGCTCGCCCGCGCCACACCCATCAGTTTGAGTTCGGTTTTCTTCGAGGTGCCCGACGCCATGCTTCCCTCTGCTATGTTCTGTTTGCCGCTCCGGGCGGCCTGGACCATCTGGTCGTGCGTGCGCGACCGGCGGTCGATAAACCGGTTGCAAAAGACGACCGTGGCGTCGTGCACGATCTCGGCCATCTGGTACGACTTCAGGTTGCTGTATCCGCCGTGAGGCGCAATCGCATGGGGAAGATTTGATATTCTGTGATCTCGCGGAATTTGTGAGTCTCCTTCTTGAAATTCAAAAGGTTACTTTCTGAGCATCCTTTCAAAAAATAACCTGCGGAATCACCGTTTCGCCGTTATTAAGAACACTGCCCATATATGTCCTATCTGTCCTGCTTGTCTTCTTATTAAGAAAACACAACCTCTAAACCTGCTTGGCTCTCGGGTTTATTGACTCACAACCAGGCACGGCGCAGGCGAGTGATTCTTATTTTTTTATTGCATATACGAAAGAAGAAATCGATGCAAAATCAAAGGAGTCGGATCACGAAATGAAGATAGGCATCATATCAGAAACAGTCAAGCGATGAATGCTGTCCGCAAAAAAACGGGGATTTCGTCAGTCAGGCGTCTCCAGCCCCGGAAACCTCCCCGACCGCCTTCCGGTAGAATGCCCCGATCTCATCCGGCCGGGTGACGCACAGGCCGAGATCATGCAGGATGCCGTCCCGGATATCATAGATCCACCCGTGCAAGGAAAGGGCCTGTCCGCGGTCCCAGGCGTCTCTCACGATGGGGGTCGAGACCAGATTGCAGACCTGCTCGATCACATTGAGCCGGCAGAGCAGGTCCTGCCGTGCTTCGTCCGTCCTGGCGGAATCGAGCAGCGCCCTGTGTTTCCCGGCCGTGTCCTGGACATGACGCAGCCAGTTGTCGATCAACCCCATTTTTTCCCCCTCGAGCACCGCCCGGATGCCGCCGCAGCCCAGATGGCCGCACACGATGATGTGGCCCACCCGGAGCACCTCCACCGCGTACTGAATCACGGAAAGACAGTTCAGGTCGGTATGAATCACCAGATTGGCGACATTCCGGTGGACGAACAATTCACCGGGAAGCAACCCGGTGATCTCATTCGCCGGCACCCGGCTGTCGGCGCAGCCGATCCACAGATAATCCGGTTGCTGCTGCCGGAAAAGAACCTCGAAGAAATCGGGCGACGCCTCCCGCATCCGCGCCGCCCATTTTTTATTGTTGTCGAAAAGTTGCCACAGAACGCGCATGTGTCTTTCTCTCCCCAAACGGTTTCAAGGCGGTCACGGCCGCCGGAATGTGTCCTGATATCGTCCCGCCCGGCGTTTCGGACAGGGTGATGTTTTTTCAATGTCCGGATATGCACCCCCCGGGTCGCATCCGCCATGTAGAGATCCGGAAAGCCGAACCGTTCGAGTCCCCGGAGGAAGAAAATCTTTTCCCTTCCGATCAGGCCGAGTTTCTCCTCGAGAGTCCGCTGCCGGACGAGGGAATCTGCCCTCTGCGAGGCGGCCTCGAACGAAATCGGGGGCGTGAATGGTTTATCCATGCTCAACAATCCTGTCAGGGTTGGCAATAAAAAAAATCGTGAATAATCGTCGCATCGTGCTCTGCCTCTGGATGAGGTGCCATGCGTTATTTGGGATTTACATCGAATACGAGGACACTCCGGGCTCCGTCGCGATTTTCGAACGTGATCTTCCCCCCGAGTTGTTGGGTGAGCATGCCGATCAGCGTGAGACCCAGTCCTTTCGTGTTTTCGGTGCCGAATCCTTCCGGGAATCCCTTGCCGTTATCCTGGACAACCAGGACAACTCGACTACGTTCTTTCTTGGCTCGGATCCGGATCAACCCCCTGCTTTTCTCAAAAAAACCATGTTTCATGACGTTGGTCAGGAGTTCATTCACGATGACCCCGACGTAAAACAGCCGCCGGGTATCGAGGCGAAAATCGTCAAGATGTTTCTCGATCCGAACGCCTTTCTCTTCCGGAAACAGCCGAACGATGCTGTCGATCAACGCATCGAGGTATCGGCGGGCGGATAGATTCTGATACCCTGAATCGAGCAGCAGATTGTCATAGAGCATCCGCATACTCTGGACGCGTCCGATGGCATCCTGGAGCACGGCGCGTGCCTCCGGTGTGGTCACGGATTGCGCCTGTAAAGAAAGAAGGCCGTGAACGGATGCGATGTTGTTTTTGATGCGGTGATGCACTTCCCTGAGCAGGACCTCCTTCTCTGCCAGTTGCCGCTCGATCTCTTGCTCCGCCAGTTTGCGATCGGTGATATCCAGATGCACCCCGGCCGCCCGGATGGGCTTTCCCTCCGGGTCTCTTTGGACAATCCTGCCCATATTCAAGATCCATTTCCACCCCCCTTCTTTGGTCCTCATCCTGTGTTCGACCCGGAAGAAGGGGACATCACCCGCCTCATGTTCGCGGATGATCGCCTTGATTCTCGGCAGGTCGTCCGGATGAATCAGAGCCAGAAAACGATGGAGGCCCGATTCGATTTCCTCCGGTGTATAGCCGATCATCTCCGCCCATTCACGATTGCGAATGACGGTTCCTCTCTGGAAATCCTGATCCCAGAGCCCGATTCCCGCGCATTGTACCGCCAATTGAAGACGCGCTTCGCTTTCCCGTAACGCCTCTTCTTCGTTCTTTTCTTGCAATCTCTTCCGGAAGTTCCTGCAGGCCGTCCGGACGGAAGCGACAAGCACGGCTTCCCCGGCATCCTCCATGATATAGCCGTAAGAGGTCACGCCCCCGGTTTTCTTCACCGCCTCGCATCGCGTCCGCGGGACGAAGAAAAGGACAGGAAGGTCTCGATCGTCAAGGATTTTCACCGCGGTTTCGGCGCCGTCCATCCCCCCGCCCAGTTCGATGTCCATCAGGATCAGGTCGATCCCGGGCGTCGTATGGAGGACGTCAAGGGCTTCCTCGTCGGTATGCGCGGTAAGCACCCGGTACCCGTTTCTCTCGAGAATCTCCTTTCGATCCAGGATCGTGCGGGTTTCCTCTTCGACGAGAAGCAGGGTCCCTGCACCTTCGCATGAGGAATTCATAACTTCCCTTCTGCGGAACGATACGGCCGGAATCGGAATGCTCTCACCCGGTCCGGGAAAGATGCCGGGGGTGGAATCAGTGACATGGGTTGAATGAACCCGACCGGCATCCTGATTCAAAGTATGCATTCGGATCGAAAGAGTCAAGGACGGCTTTCGGATTGGCTCAATCAGCAACGGAATCGCTGGAAAACAAGATACGCCGCCCGTCTCAGATCCGGGAACAGATCAGGATCGCCGTGTACACAACGTACGCGAGGAGCAGGAAAAAACCTTCAAACCGGTTGATCCGACCCTGGCCCCCGAAACCGTATCCGACCACGAACAGGGAAAGCGTCAGTCCGCCCATCACCAGGCTGTCTCTCGTCAACACGGCGCGTTCCACGTCGAGAGGCCGGATGACGCCGGTGAGGCCGACGACCGCGAGGGTGTTGAAGAGATTGGATCCGATCACGTTGCCGACCGCGATGTCGTATTCCCCCTTCCGCACCGCCGCGATGGAGGAGGCCAACTCGGGCAGCGATGTGCCGAAAGCGACAACCGTCAACCCGATGATCAGATCGCTGATGCCCAGGATCCGTGCGATCTCCACGGCGCCCCATACGACTCCGCGCGAACTGGCGACCAGGAAGATCATTCCGACGACCAGTCGGATGAGGGCGTGCTTGAGGGACATGTGCTTCGTACTCAGTTCCTGATCCATTTCCCGGGCGAACGCATCGGGAGTCTGCCCGAGTCCCTGCCGGACGGACCAGGCCATCAGGCCGGTGAAGATCAGCAGCAGAATCCATGCGTCAATTCGTGAAAGCGTCCCGTCCGCCAGCTGCAGCACGGCGATCCCCGTCACACCGGCCAGCACGGGCAATTCACGCTTCAGTACCCGCGAATGGACGAGGAGCGGTTTGAACAGGGCCGACAGGCCCAGGATCAATCCGATATTGGCGATGTTGGAACCATAGGCGTTGCCGAGTGCGAGTGCACCTTTGCCCTGGGAAGACGCCACGACGGACACGACCATTTCGGGCGCGGACGTGCCGAATCCGACGACGACCATGCCGATCAGCAGGGGGGGGACTTTTGCATAAAATGCAGTGGCCGAAGCGCCCCCGATGAACGTATCCGCACTCCAGGCCAGCACAATCAGGCCGCCGATCACCGCCATGAGAGGGATCAGGACTTCCATATGCCCCTCCCCTCCGCAAACCACATTCTGTTCATCTCCACTCTCCCGTTGGATGAAGTCCCGTTCTCACCCCCCACGTCTCCCGGAGAATCACGGCATGGGATCCGTGATGAAAATAGAGGAAAATGGGGGAAGATCCGTCCATCACCGCAAATAAATCATCTTGACGGTGTGCGTCGTCTTCCCGTCCGACAGCCGTGCGACATACATGCCGCATGGAACCTGATGGCCCGAATCGGATGCGCCGTCCCAGAACACCTCGCGGATCCCCGGGGCCTGCAAACCCTCCACGAGCGTATGGACATGCCGCCCGGCGGCATCGAAGACGACGAGCCGGATCTCCGCCTCCCGCCCGAGTTCAAAGCGGATCCGCGTGCGGCCGTTGAAGGGATTGGGGTGGTTGGGATGGAGCAGGAATGCATCCGGCTTGGGGTTCGTCCGGGAATGTCCGACGCGGGCCAGTCCGGCGAGATCGGCGTCCATCCAGGCGATGCGATCCGCGATCCAGGTTTTCAGGAATCCGATCTCGTCCGCATAGGTGGTGAACGTGTAAAAAACAGGCGGTACCGGCCAGAATCCCGTTCCCGGTTGTCCCGGCCCGGGCCATATCTCGAAATTGCGCCCGACCGCCTCGGTCAGGGTGTCCGCCATCGCATCGATCAGGCCGTGTATGCGGCGCACATCGAGCACATCGCGCCGCAGTGCGGTCCAGCGTTCGTAGATCCTGCGGAGGAAAGCGGGATCGTCGATCAGGCGGTACCACCAGAAGGGCGGCAGGGAGGAATCCCCCGAAGTCAGGAAATGGATGAGAATCCACCCCTCCGCGCTGTGCGCGTCATAGTAATTCGCGTTTCCGAAAGCCAGATTGAAATCCCAGATGGGTCCGGCATGGAGCCGGCCGCCCCTGGAATCCCGGGTCTTGTACATGAACGCGCTGAGTCGGAAGCCGTCCACATTCTTGGCCAGCTCGTTGAGGATCAGGTGATCGACGAAACTGCCTGTGTCGATGTACCGCGCGTATCCGTCATCCGGATCGGCGAAGGCGGGTCCGGCCATCATGTCCTCGAAGGCATACATCCAGTTTCGGATATAGGTTTTCTGGGCGTCCGTGATGTCGCGGTCTCTGGGACAATGGTACTGGTATCTCACCGGATACCGCGATCCGGGATACGGCGGATATCGGGACTGGAAGTAATGGTTGCCGGGTTTATCCACCTTGAGGATGTATCCGCCGGTCACCGCATCTCCCTGGTCGTCTCCGGGGACAAGCCTGGATATCGGAACCCTCCGGGAGTCGCGCTTGATCTTCTCGAGAAGCACATAGACGCCCCGGTATTCTCCGTTGAGGATCACCTCGCAAAACCGGGAGCGGGACGCGTAGCGTCCCATCTCGCGGGAGAGCCTGAAGATCAGTACGTTGCGCATCATGGACCGGTCGATGAACGGGGCGTTCAGGATCCAGTCGTTTTCCCGGGGCAGGCCGAGCAGCGATACGTTCCGGTTGCTGCCGTCCGGATTCCGCGTCTCGAACCCCCACTGCTTCTTCGGCCATCCGGCCGAACTCTGCCCCCGGACCTCGATGCCGACGGGGCCGTGATAATCGTTGAAAGGATCCTTGACCGCGTTCCGCCTTCCCGGTCCGTTGTCGATGATTCCCATGTCCGCATCGATCTTGATGTCATACCGGATGGGTTCTCCGCGTGTATCGATGACCACGATGGGCAGGTTCGAATCCGTGAAACCGGAATAAGACGTACTCCGGGATCCGTCGCCTCCGATTCTCGGTTCCGGGATGTCCGTGGCGGAGAGCACCGCGTACGGCAACAGGAAACACAGGGCGGACGACGCCGCCCGGAACGCCGTGCGCCGAATTCCGCGGGTCGAAAACGGGACGACACGCCTCATGTCCGAGGATAGAGAAGTTTTCTCATCACACGCCATCACCGGCTCATCCCATTCTCATAAAAGCCGTTTCAACTGAAAAGGATCCTCGAATCGAGGATGGACCTCTTCGAGTCTGAATAGCAATTCACGCGCCTTGAAAGGCCGCCCGATCCGCGAGTACAGGACCGCCATCTGATACAATCGTTCCGGATCCTCCGGCGTGTAATACAGCGACTTTTCATAATGGGCGGCCGCTTTTCCGGCGTCCTTTTTATCGATATATATCCGGGACAGCCATTCATGGGCGGTCCGGTTGTCCTGTATACGCACGGCCTCGAGGAGAAGATATTCGGCTTTCCTTAAATTTCCATTTCCGAGATATCCGTGCGCTTCCTTCAGGAGCACGTCGATTCTCTCGATATTGACCTTGCTCTCTGCGTGATAAGCCTGCAAGGCGGGGAGATAACGGGATTCCGGATTCAGCGCGGCGAGCCTCGACACGATGGATTCCGCGCTCTTGATCCTCGAAACCGCCAGATAGGCCCGGGCCAGGTTGTACAGCAATTGTTCGTCGGGTCCTTGAATCCGCACCGCGCGTTCGAGATGCGGAAGGGCGCGGTAGAAATCGGCCTGTGCCAGAAGCAGTTGGCCGATCCATTTTTGGGCGAAATAGGTCTCGCGCACCCGCAGAGAGGATTCCAGATAAGGGATCGCTTCTTCAAACCGTTTTTCTGAAATGAGGATCTGGGCGGCCCGCTCGTGAAACAGCGTCTCAAAGGGGATCATGTGGCAGAGGGCCTTGTATTCCTCGAGGGCGCGGGCCGGATCGCCCTGTTTCTGATACAGCTCGGCCAGTTCGAGATGCGCAGCCTCGATGCTCAGATCGGGCCGGGTCACCGCTTCGAGCGCCATGCTCTCCACCGGATTTCCGGGAACATAGTCATCCAGCGAACGGTTCGGTCCGGCCATCGGCTGGAATGGCCATCCGCCTTTCAGGTACCGGATGCCGAGCTCCGCATAGACCGTGTCGAGTGCGGTGACCCCCCACCCCTTCATCATCTCCGCCAGAGGCCTCGGCTCGTCCTGCGGCCAGGTGTCGATAATCGCCCCATACTGCCGCATCGTGCGGTAAAATGCCTCGGCCATCAAGAAATATCCCGTCACATTGGGATGCAGGTGGTCGGACATGAGCAGGTCCCCGATCAAACCGTTTCGGGATGCCTGTTCGAAATAATACTTCATCCGGATCACGGGAATCTGTTTCGCCTGTGCGACCTCATGGAGGATTGCGTTGAATTCCTCCGTGGCACGGAACCGGAGGGCGTCGAGATCCTTGGCCCGGTAGAAAGCGGACCGCGCCGCTTCGATCTGACCGGCCTGTTCGAGCATCTGCGCCTGGGCATAGACCGCGCCGGCCGGAGGATGGGATCCGGTCTTCTCGGAGACAAACGGTTTCTGGTCGCGCACATTGCTGACCAGTTCACTGACCAGCACGGGCACGCCGGCCCTTTGGGACTTTTCCAGAATCGCCGTCAGGTTCCGCCGGAACTGTTCCTTTCCCTTGTGATAGAGGGGACTGTCCAGCGGGATGGTCTGCTCCGCCACGATGCGGGCCATCAGCGTCGCCGTCGGATCGTCCTCGGTCGCGCCGTGAACCGCCCGGGTGGTCGTCTTCCGAATGCCTCCGGCGAACTCCCGCATCAGGAGAAACAGCCTGTACCGTCCCAGCCGGAGGAATACCCGGGCCACCGCAGGATTCCTTCCCAGCGATTCCATCGACCCCACCCCCATCGCGCCGTAGAATTCATTGTGCCCGGCATAGATGATCAGGAGATCCGGTTTCTGGGCCAGGATTTCGTCTGTGAAATCCAGGAGCGTATAGCTGGATATGGCGGCCATCGACACGTTGACCACCTCGATCCGCAGATCGGGAAAAGTTTCCGCCAGCCGGCGGTCGAGGATACGGGAAAAGGTCAGATTGTTCCCGTAGGGGAATCCGGCCGTGGTCGAACCGCCCAAAACGAAGATCCGGTAGCTGTTCCGCGGTTTCTCCCGGAGGAACAGGTCTTTGGTGGGTCGGGGAACCGTGTTCTGCATGAAGAAATACCGCCTGGCCACATCCCGGTTGATGAGATAATACTGAGACACCTCATCCGGAGCCGGAATGAACAGCCTCAGATCGCCTCCGTATCCGAAGAGACGCAAACCCAGTTCGAGCAGGACGAAGAAGAGGATGGGGATCGCGACGAGGGCCGCCGTGAAAAGACGCCGCTTTCGGGGATCGAGCGCCGGCCTCAGACCGCCGAGGTATGCCTCGATCTGCCGGACATCCACTTTGAGTTCCCTGGCGAGCTGCTCGGGGAGGAGTTTGTCCCGCTTCGACCGGATCATTTTCTTCTGCCTGTCCGTCAAGGGCTTCTGCATACACGCTCCTGATAGGGATGAGACGTTCTGTCGGGTCCTGATATTTACCGGATTCCGATCGGTATGAAAGGAAAACCCGCGTGTTCAAATTACGAAATTCGGAAACGAGAATAAAGGGAAAGTTAAAACAAGACCCGCGGCCAAATAGATGACCGCGGGTCCGGAATGATGGATGAAGACAGGGTTTACTTCAGCAGGGTCATCTTCTTGGTGATGACCTGATCGCCCGCCTCCAGCCTGTAGAAATAGTTGCCGCTGGCCAGGTCACTGGCGTTGAAGGTGACTTCATGCTGCCCGATGTTCTTGACCTCGTTCACCAGCGTGGCGACTTCCTTGCCCAGCATGTCGTACACGGTCAGGCGCACGTTTTCGCGCTGCCGGACCACGTAGTGGATCGTGGTGACCGGGTTGAACGGGTTGGGATAGTTCTGGCCCAGATCGAAGCCATCGACCCGGGTGACATTCGGCCTGCGCACGGAAGTCAGATAGGGGTTCAGGCCCGCGAAGACCGCGACGCCGAATATCGAAGGATCGCGCCAGCTGTCGTTGGAATTGCTCCACCAGCGGCCCATGTGGGCCCGGCTGACACCGTCGTCGGTGTCGTTGGTCTGTACCTCGAATCCGAAGAGTTCGCCCTCGAGCGGCTCGAAATTGAGCGATTCCCAGGGCACGGCGACTTCGAGGAAGAAGCCTTCGGCATGGACGAAGGCCGCGGCCGTGGACTTGTCGTAATCCCCGGTGACGCCGTCGCTGACCCAGCGGAACTGGGTGTCGTTCACATTATCGTAGACGCTACCCTTGCTGTTGTCGCCGTCCCAGTACAGCTCGACCGAATCCTTTTCATGGTCGGCGGACAGGGAAACGTCATTGATCTGGTCGGCCTGATCGACGAAGGCGTAGAAATAATCGTCGTCATAGGCGACGCGGAAGTGCATGTAGCAGTCATACCAGTAGCTGTCGAGCGACTCGAAATCCCAGCCGCCATCGGTCACCCAGGTGTTCTGCGGGTGCTGGGGGAAGAGCAGCCACTTGTCGTCGAGGTCGCCGTCGATGTCGAAGGGCGTGTCGGTCTTGTAGACCGGCAGGATCTCGTCGACCTCGACCTGACTCAACATGGCGTTGCCGAAATACGAAGCGTTGTTCCAGCTCAGGTTGCTCGTATGCCACCAGCGGGCCAGATGATCCCGGTCTTCGTTGTCGCGGTCGTTGTGCTGGATCTCGAACCCGAATTCATGGTCGGCTGCGAGGGGCATGGGCAGGTCGGCCAGCGGGATCTTCAGCTCGAAATCGTATCCGTAGTCGGTGACGACCCAGGCGAATTCTTCCGTACCCGAACCCGGGTTTCCCGCGGCTTCGTCGAAGACCCAGCGCCACTGGACCGTCACATCGTCGTATCCGGATGTTTCTTTCTTGTTGTTCTCGCCGTCGAAGTAGATCTCGAAGCTGTCGTTCATCCATGAGTCCGTGGACGATGTGCTGATTTCGTCGTCGATCACCCGGGCGAAGAAATAGAAGAACTCGTCGTCCCACATCGCGCGGGCCTCGACCGTGTTGTCGAGGAAATCATCCGGATCATTGGCTTCCGGGGCATCCGGATCCTGGCTGGTGTAGGTGTCGCATTTGATGATCGGCGCGGTTAACCAGGCACCGTCCAGTTCGCCGTCGAGGACAGGCGGCGCCGCCGCGCGGGGAATCTGGAGGAAGCCGTCCTTGTCCACCCAACTGTCCGTTCCCACTGCGTGGGCCAGACCTGCGACCAACACGAAGCAGAGAGAGATAAAAAGAACTCTTGACCACACTTTCATTGCATACTCCTCTCGTTTGTTGAAACCTGATACCTGCTTTCTCGTTCTCCTCCGGCCGTGGCTAAGACACAGGCATATCGACCGCCTGTTCTCATCGCGCCGGTCATTCTTTTCCCGCCTGCCTCACCCCCTTTCAAACCTCATACTTCCGGCCGTTCTCACAGTTCATGGAACGATACGCCGTGATGCGGTGCGGTATGCAAGTCACTCTCATACACCATAAAACAATCATTCATGATCATTGCAAACGATTGCAACAATTGCTTAAAAAAAAACGCGCTTGATGGATTCAGTTGTAATAATAGTATTTTTTTCCTTTTTTGTCAAGGAAATTTTAAGTGAAATATTAAAAAAGCCTGGAATTTCGAATATATGCGGGATAAATATCTCGATGGCTGTGAAAGCGGACTTCAAATCATGACAAAAACAGGATTCTTTTGTCTCCGTCAGGCCGGCAGCCGGGCTGAAAGCCGGGAGATGATCTGATGGAGTTCATCGACATCGAACGGTTTGATCAAAAAGGGAATCCGGCATCGGTCGAAAAAATGGATGACTTGCTGATTGAGTGTATCGCCTGTCATAAAAATCAGCCGGGTCAGCATCTCGGGATTCTGCCGGGCGATTTCCTGATAGAGAGATTCACCCGACATTTTGGGAAGCCTGAAATCGGACAGGATCACATCATATGTTTCCCTTTCGATCTTCTGCAGGGCGAGTACCCCGTCCGAAACCCAGTCGACTTCGAAGCCCAGCATCGAGCCGATTCGCTGGATCAGGTACCCGATCACTTCCTCATCATCGATCGCCAGGACTCTTGGTTTGTTCGGTTGCATCTTTTCCCATTGCGTTTATTCTGTGCGGAATCACCCGTTTGTCGTTTCATGTCTTCAAATTCTTGCGGATTGTCCCGGCCAGCCAGGCCTCTTCATGAAAAAACCGGTCCCGGTCGAGATAGGCCAGCGCACGCGCTCCCTCGGCCGCCGGAAAATCTCCCCGTCTGCTGCGATCGATCAGGACGAGCACCGGACGGCCCGGCGCGTGCTGCTCGATCACGTTGAGGATCCGCCAGCGGTCGCCGTCCAGAAACCGGTCTTCGATCAGGAATAAATCCGGTTTGAATTTCAGAATCCGTTTTGAATACGTCTCATCCGGTTCGATTCCCCCGGCCTCATAACCCAGTTCGCGCAGATGATTGAGCACCTCCGGGTTCTCCGCGTCCGACTCGGCCACCAGGATCCGGACGGATGGCATCCCCGTCTTCTTTTCATGCTTCTCCGTTTCGCGTCTCAACAGATCGGCCAGATCCGCGACTTCGAACGGTTTGGTTAATTGAAGAAATCCGCGTTTATGCCGTCTGGACCCGAAACCATAGGCGGACATGAGCACGAGATCCGTTTGAGGATGCGCCTTATGGATCTTCTCGGAGAGGGTGTACCCGTCCATGGGGGACATACGGATATCGGACACGACGAAATCATAGGGACGGCGCTTGAGTATTTCAAGCGCTTCGGGACCGGACTGGGCCGTGTCTACCGTGAAGCCGTGTCTTTTCAGTCCGATCGAGAGGGTCATCAGCACATTCTTTTCATCATCCACAAGCAGCACACGCGACATGAAAACTCTCCGGGGCCTTCATTGATTATAAATGAGCGTCAAATATTGTGCCAGGAAACCGAATTCTGAAAAGCATCGAAACCTGCTCGAAAAACAGGCGAACCGTGTATGAAATCCTGTTCCCCCGAAGCACATCGTCCGGATCCGGTCACAATTTGAAATCTCGATATATGCAGAGTGAAAAGTGGGCGGGCAACCGGCTTCCCGCCGGTTCAGCTGCGCGACGCCTTGGGCTCGATGCCGTATGTTTTCAGTTTCCGCCAGAGGGTCGTGGTGGAAATCCCGAGAAGATCCGAAGCTTTCTTTTGATTCCAGTCATGCCGTTCGAGCGTCGTGAGGATATAATGTTTTTCCAACTCTTCCAGCGTCCTGCCGTCATAACCGAATCCGGCCTGCAGCGTCTCGGCCGCCTGCATTTTCCGCACGGACGGCGACAAATCCTCGGGCTCAAGTTCGTCGCCGCCTCCGAGAATCACGGCCCGTTCGATCACATTTTCGAGCTCGCGGACATTGCCCATCCAGTCATACGCGGTCAGAATCTGCATCGCCTCCGGAGAGACACCGGTGATCCGGGTGTTTCCCTTGGCCTGGTGCTGTCTGATAAAATGATTGACCAGAAGCGGAATATCATCCCTGCGTTCGCGCAGGGGCGGGAGATGGATGGGAATCACATTCAACCGGTAGTAGAGGTCTTCCCGGAACTGGTTTTCTTGGATCTGTTTATCGAGATCCTTGTTCGTGGCTGCGATGAGACGCACATCCACGTGGATCGGCTCGTTTTCTCCCACACGCCGGATTTCACCATCCTGAAGAAAACGGAGCAGTTTTACCTGGGTGGGGAATGTCATCTCACCGACTTCATCGAGAAACAGCGTACCGCCGTTGGCCTCCTGAAACAGGCCGCGTTTGTCCCGGAGTGCACCCGTAAACGCGCCCCGGGCATGGCCGAAGAGTTCGCTTTCCTGGAGATTATCGGGCAGGGCGCCGCAGTTGATCGTGACAAAGGCCCGGTTCTTGCGCCGGCTGTTGACATGAAGCGCCTTCGCGATCAGTTCTTTACCGGTGCCGCTCTCGCCTGTTATTAAAACCGTCGAATCGGTTTTGGCGACTTTGGACACCATCGCAAGCACCTTCATCATCTGATTGGAATTGCCGATGATGTTTTCGAAACGGTATTTTTCCCTCAGCTCATCCTGAAGCTGTTCGACCTCGGTGATGAGCGCCTTGCGTTCGAGGGCCTTCCCCACTAAAAGCAAAAATTCATCTTTTTCGAAGGGTTTCTGGATATAATCATAGGCGCCCAGTTTCATGGCCTCGACACCGCTCTCGACGGTTCCGAATGCCGTCATGACCACCACCTCGGTCACCGGATTCGACTCCTTGATGTTTTTTAGCAGTTCGATGCCGTTCATGGGTTCCATTTTCAGATCGGTGATCACCAGATCATAAAATTGTTCCTTGAACAAATCCACCGCTTCCGTGCCGCTTCCGGCTTCACTGACCGTGTAACCGCTTTTGCCCAGGATAATGGCCAGCGTGGAACGTACCGCTTTCTCATCATCGACAAGAAGAATATCCGCCATGTTCAATCCTCAACTTTCACCGGTACCCGGGGTTTGGGATCTATCTGCAGTTTGACAAGGAATGTGGCCCCCCCGCTTTCCTTACTGGTGGCGGATATATCCCCCTGATGCTCTTCGATGATGCGCCGGCAAATGGCCAGCCCCATCCCCGTTCCTTTCTCTTTGGTGGAAAAAAACGGTTGAAAAATCTTCGCAATATTTTTTTTCGGGATCCCCGATCCATCATCGGAAATGACGACCTGAACATGTGTCTGTTTTCTGGATTTCTGCAGCCGGCTCTCGATTTGGACCCGTCCGCCCTCGGCCACGGCATCGATCCCGTTCATCAGCAGATTGGTGATGACCTGATGAATCTGATGCCGGTCCAGCGAAACCTTCGGGAGATCCCTCTCATATTTTTCCACCCAGACGATGTTCTTCCCATTCCATTCCTGACACCGCTTCACGGCTTCATGGAGAATGCGGTTTAAATCTTCCTTATGGAGAGAAGGTTTCTTTGGACGGGCGAACTGCAGAAAATCATCCACGATCGCGGCGAGATGATCGGTCTCTTCCCGCATGACCTCGAGGAGCTGATTTCCCTCGTCCGACAGGGCCGGTTCTTCCTTGAGCAGGCTGACCGAATTCTTGATCGAAACCAGGGGATTCCGGATTTCATGGGCGATACCGGCGGATAGCTCGCCGATGGAGGCCAGTTCTTCGCTCTTGTAGAGGAGTCGTTCGAGTTCCCTCTCGCGGGTCATGTCGATAACAGATATGAGGATATCGGATGATGAGGGAACGCGCGTCGTCGTGAGATGAACCTGGCGGACCTTCCCTTCCCGGCAGACGAATTCCGTCTCGACACGCTGGGGCGGATGATGTATCTTCTCCAGCGTACGGGCCGTCTCGGTATTCCGGCCGTGAATGAAATGATCCAGCCCCATGTTCGAGATCAGCTCCGGTTGCGAATACCCGCTCAGCATCTCGAAGGCACGATTGACCAGTTTGAACCGGAGCGAACCGTCGACAATCGCCAGTCCGGATCCGGTCGATTCGAAAAGCATGCGATACCGCGCCTCGGAAGTCCTGATTTCCTCGTAAAAGCGGAAATTCTCGATCACGGTCGCCACCTGTTCGGCCACACTGGACAGCGCCCTCACGTCTTCGTCATGGACGGACTGTTCCAGGAAATTAAACACCCCGATGACACCGATGGCGTTCTCGCCATGGAGGATCGGAACGAAAGTGAACGTATGAACGGATTCATCCACCAGATCCGCATGGGCAGGGGGAGCACCCTTACTGTGGATGACCGCCGTCTGGGATCGGACGGCCGCGACAGCCGGGTGCCCGGAGTCTTCTGCCATGGGGAGCACCAGATTCTTGTCTTCGGGCCGCATGCCGGGACCGAAACCGGCGATGCCGATCAGGTGCATCCGGTCGGGGTCGAGGAGACCGAGCCAGCACCGTTCGAATCCGAAAGACTGGACGATCACACGCGCGAAATCGTGAAGTATCTCCTCGAGTGCCCCCAGTTGCCGTGTAACCGTGATAGAACGGCTGATCGCGACATACCGGCGGGCACGGTTCGCGGCCTCTTCGTAAAGCCGCCCGTTCTGGACCGCCAGACCGATCAGGCTGCCGATTTCGGCCATAATCTGGCGCTCTCTCTCGCTGAAGGATTTTGCGTTCTGATAGACGACTTCGAGGACGCCGAGAATACCTTTCCTGCCGGTTATCGGAACGCCCGCCAGCGAAACGATCCCGGCGTCGCGATACGTTTGGGCGCCTTCGAAAGCGCGCGTGGAAACGGTATCATAATAAACCGCATGTCCCGTCTCTGCGATATCCCGGATGAATCCCTTTTCTGAAGAAATCCTTTCGGAAGGGAAAACCCCCTTGAAACCCGCCAGGCGAAATTGCGGGCCTTCGTAGAAGAAGAGTCCCGCGCCGTGGGCATCGAGGCCTGAAACCACCTGGTCCAATGCGGTGGTGACGATCTCTCCGACCCGCAGATTCTGCTGCAGTGCGAATGAGACCGTATTGAGCAATTCCAGATCCTGAAGCGTTCGGATTAACTCATCGGTTTTTTCGGTGTCACCGGCCTTTCGCCTCATCCATAATCCCCGATTTACACGTTGTTAAATAACCAGAACCGGCATGAGAATGAGACTCGTGATCCAGCCGATGACCAGATAGATACAGATCACGGAGATCAGAATGGTAACCGTTAATGAAAATGATCTTTCTTTGGGCACATCCATCACGATGGGAAGTCCGAGATAAATCAGGTACAGGCTGTAAAAACCCGCAATGAAAATGACCGTGCCGAGCGGAGGGAACAGATTGAGTATCCCGGCGGCCAGATACGGCGTCGCGCTGAAAACGGCGAGTTTCAAGGCTTTGAGCTCATCGGTTTCCGCGCCGAACCGGGGCGCCAGGAAACCGATGGCCTTGCCGATCAACCAGACGCCGCAGACGGTCAGGCCGTATCCGATCAGGGCGTAACTGAGCGATCGACCGAATGAAAGGCGGAATATCGGTTTGACTGAAATCCAGTAACCGACCAGCCACATGCCGAGAAAAGAGGCGGCAGCCGGTACGACCGCCAGCATGGCCAGATAATACATCAAATCTTTCCGCGAATGCTCCTCATCCCGAATTGTTTCCCATGCCGCACGCGGGCGGAACACGAGCATCTTGACACGTTCCACCACCTGATTCAGAGTTTGCCGATTCATGCCGTTTTCCTCCTCGGTTTTTTATGGTTTATTGGGTTCTCATGATAATATGAAAACCCAGATTGGTTTTCACGATTCCGCTGATTGCACCGGGTTTGAGTCGAAAAGCCGCCGCCTCAAAGGCGGCATGCGCGGGAGACAGATCGCCCCGGCCGAGCCGTCCCATATCTCCGCCTTTGGCGGCGCTGGCCTTATCGATGGAATAGGCTTGTGCGAGGGCGTCGAAAGACTCGCCTTTGTCAAGACGCTCACGAACCCGGACGGCCTCCTGTTCGTCCGCCAGGAGAATATGGCTGACTCGAATCTGATAACCGTCTACACGCGTCGAATCGGAAACCAGCGATTCGGCCCATATCCACCCCGTGACACGCACCCGGACCCAGTCCGCCCGCCGTTCGAGGACTTCGAGCTGCGTCCCGCCGGCCAGTTCACCGATTTGGGGTCCTCCGGGCGACTTTCTCAGATTCTCCTGCCTGACTTTCAGGAAAACCCGCCCCCCTTGACCGTACCCGGGCAGGACTCCGGCGAGCAGGACGATGACAAAGGATAAGATCATTGCATTTTTCATGATCGCTCCAACCTACTGGATTCAGGACCGGCTTTCATCGATCCAAAACATTTCATTTTGAAAATATGAATTTTGCCGATCAATTTCAAGGCTTTTTCTGTTTCCGGACCTGTTTTTTTGAGATAGTCATGCTAAATGTTGATATAATATAAAATAAATGGGCATATATAGTACAACCTCACTCAGATGGAGACTTTTTCTTTCATGTTTCATGGTTCCGTTCTCCCGGACGCCGTTTCCTCCGTCCGGATAGAGAGGGTTTTTTCATTTCTCTTTTATTGTGATCAATTTCACTTTTATTTCGAGTTTTCTTTTATTAAATTTAAGATTGTTATGACAACCAAATTCTCGGTGAATGAAACAGGAGGTGTTTTATGGCTAACATATTGATCGTTGACGACGATCAGGATTTTGTCGAAGCGGTGAAAAGCGTGCTGGTATCCGGAGGACACCGGGTCGTCGCGGCTTATTCACGGGAAACCGGGATGGATGCGGTCAAAAAGGAAAATCCGGACCTCATGATCCTGGACGTCATGATGGAACAGCCCGATGACGGTTTCGCCATGGCGCATGACCTCCGCAAGGCGGAATTCAAGAAACCGATTTTGATGCTTTCGAGCGTCGGTACAATCTCAGGGATGACGTTTGATAAGGATTCGGACATGAATCCGGTCGATGCGTTTGAAGAAAAACCGATCAAGCCCGAACGACTGCTCGCGAAGGTCAAAGAACTGCTTGGCGCTTAGGAGAAAATAAACATGCAACTTGTCGAAAGAGAGAAACTCGATAAACGGATCGAGACATTGAAACAGTGTTACGGCAACGACCGTTCGGCACTCCTCCCGATTCTTCAGGATCTGCAGGCGGAATATGGTCTGCTCACAGGTCTCATCATGCAGGAAACCGCTCATGCGCTCGGCATCCATCCGGTCGAAGTCGAGGGAGTCGCCACCTTTTACAGTTTTCTGCGGACGGACCAGAAACAGGGCAAATACGTAATCCGGCTCTGCCGGACTATCTCGTGCGATCTGGCGGGCAAGGCCCGCGTGGCGAGACAATTTGAGAACGAACTCGGCATCCGGTTCGGAGAAACCACGAAAGACGGCCTTTTCACCCTGGAATATACCAATTGCCTGGGCATGTGCGACCAGGGGCCGGCCGTCATGATCAACGACCGGTTATTCGCCAAAGTGACGCCTCAGATGGTGCCACAGATCATCATGGACTGCCGGCAGGACTTTCTCAAGACTGTCTTCCCGGAAATCACCCCCTCCGACGTGCAGAAGGAAGGACCGATCCTCAAGAACGCGCTCCCGTTCGGAGAAGGATTGAAAAAGGCGCTCACACTGTCCCGGTCGGATGTGATTGCCACGATCAGAGAGGCCGGACTCAAAGGACGCGGCGGTGCGGGATTCCCGACGGCCACCAAATGGCAGCTGGCGGGCACGGCCGTATCGGATACGAAATATGTCGTCTGCAATGCGGACGAAGGCGAACCGGGGACATTCAAAGACCGGTATCTTCTCCACGCCCAGACCGATCTTCTCCTTGCGGGAATGACCATCGCCGGCTATGCGATCGGAGCGCAGAAAGGGTATCTTTATTTGCGCGGGGAGTATCTTTATCTGAGAAAACACCTGGAAAAATCAATTGAAAAAAGGCGTCAATCCGGATTGCTCGGCAAAGACATCCAGGGTAAAAAGGGATTCTCATTCGATGTCGAACTGCGGTTGGGCGCCGGCGCCTACATCTGCGGAGAAGAAACCGCCCTGATCGAATCCCTGGAAGGCCAGCGCGGGGAACCCCGGAACCGTCCGCCGTTTCCCGTAGACACCGGATTCATGGGCAATCCGACTATCGTCAACAACGTGGAAACCTTCATCGACGCGGCGATCATCTGTGCGAAGGGGCCGGCCTGGTTCGCGGAGTACGGCACGGAGAAATCAAAAGGCACCAAACTGTTCAGCATCTCCGGCGATTGCAAAAAACCCGGCATCTATGAGCTGCCTTTCGGCATCACGGTCCAAGAACTGCTCGAGGAAGTGGGAGGGGAAGACGCCAAGGCCGTCCAGATCGGCGGTGCCTCGGGACACTGCATTCCGGCCCCGGAATTCAAACGGAACATCGCATTCGAGGATATTTCTTCCGGCGGATCGATCATCGTTTTCGGGAAAAACCGGGACATGCTGCAGGTGGCGAAAAACTTCATGGAATTCTTCACGGAAGAATCCTGCGGACAGTGCACCCCCTGCCGCGAAGGCAACATCAAGATTCTCGAAGGCATCGAACTGCTCGAAAAGGGCCGTTGCTCTACTTCCTATCTCAATGAACTGATCCGGCTCGGAGAGACCATGCAGCTCGCCTCGAAATGCGGCCTCGGCCAGTCCAGTCCGAACGCCTTCCTGTCGATTGTCGAACACTTCAAAAACGAAATTCTCGGCCGCGTGCCGGAAGCTGTTTGAGGAGAATTCTAAATGCCAATGAAATGCAAAGTATGTGACGATTCCCGAGGCGCCAAATCCACGGCCGGGCAACGCATCTGTACGCCGGTCGACACGGATGCCATCGGCGCGATGATCAAGGTCACCATCGACGGCCGCGCGGTGGAAGTCCCCATGGGTACGACAATCCTCGATGCGGCCAGGATGATGGGGATCCGGATTCCGACGCTCTGTTATCACGACGATCTCTGTATCTCCGGCGTCTGCCGGATCTGTGTGGTCGAAGTGGAGGGCATGCGCACGCTCCAGGCCTCCTGCGCCTTCCCCATCACCAGTCCGATCAAGGTCCACACCCACACGCGCAAGGTCCGTCAGGCCCGCCGCCATATCCTGGACCTGATGCTATCGAAACATTACGGAGAATGTTATTCCTGCGTGCGCAACAACAATTGCGAACTCCAGTCGCTCGCCGAAGAATACGGCGTCGATTTCTACCGGTTCGGGCATGTGGACAAGCCGAAAACCGGGCGCGACAATTCCAGCTACGCCATCGTGCGCGACATGGACAAATGCATCCTGTGCCGCCGCTGCGTGCGCACGTGTGTGGATCTGCAGGAAGTCGGCGTCTTCGAAGCCATGGGCAAAGGCGACCGCACGGAGATCGGCACCTTCATGGATAAGCCGATGATCGAGGAAATCTGCATCAACTGCGGCCAGTGTATCAACCGGTGCCCGACCGGCGCGCTTCACGCCAAGGACCCGTCGGATGAAATCTGGGCCGCCATCGACGATCCCAAAAAACACGTGGTGATCCAGACCGCACCCGCCCCGCGCTCGGCCATCGGAGAATGCTTCGGACTGGAGCCCGGCCACGCGCTGACCTTCGAGATGAACACCGCCCTGCGCTACTGCGGATTCGACAAAGTCTTCGACACCAACTTCTCGGCGGACCTGACAATCATCGAAGAAGGCACGGAGCTGCTTCTGCGTCTGTACAGGGCCCTCGTGAATAAAGATCCCTCCGCGGCCGTACCCCAGTTCACCTCCTGTTCACCGGGGTGGGTCAAGTACATCGAACATTTTTATCCGGAGATGCTGCCCCATGTCTCCTCGGCCAAGAGCCCGCAGCAGATGTTCGGCGCCCTGATCAAGACCTATTATGCCCAGATTCACAAAATCGATCCGGCCGATATCGTGACCGTGGCGCTCATGCCATGCACCGCCAAAAAATTCGAGTGCAACCGGCCCGAGATGCGCGACAGCGGATTCAAGGATGTGGATTACGGCCTCACGACGCGCGAATTGGCGCAGATGATGAAGGAGACCGGGATCGAGCTCACCCAGATGGAAAAGTCGGATTTCGACGATCCCTTCGGAACGGCGACCGGATCGGGCGTGATCTTCGGCGCGACCGGCGGCGTGATGGAAGCGGCCATCCGGACGGTCTATGAACTGGTAACCGGGGACTTCATCGAGAACCTGTTCGAGAAGGCGCGCGTGCTTCCTGTGCGGGGATTCGAGGGAATCCGTAGGGCCGAACTGCCGATCGAAAAGGTGGGGCCTGTGCCGGATCTGTTAAAACCGCTCGTCCCGAACTGGGACTGGGTCAAGGGCGTGACCCTCAAGGTGGCCGTGGCCCACGGCACGGCCAACGCCAAGAAGGTTCTGGAAGACATCAAGGCCGGCGGCCCGCTCTCGGAATGCCACTTCATCGAATTCATGGCCTGCCCGGGCGGGTGTCTGGGCGGCGGCGGCATGCCCATCCCCACGAGCGAGGAGATCCGGGCGGCCCGCGCGCGTGCAATCTATCAGGAAGACGAATCCTCGGCCGTCCGCAAATCGCATCTCAATCCCGCGGTCACGGCCCTGTACGAGAAATTCCTCAAAGAGGGTCCGTGCGGCCACAAGAGCCACCACCTGCTACATACGGAATACACGGCCCGGGGCAGAAAAGTGGTTTGATTTTTTTGGGAACAAAAAAACCCGGCGCATCCCATTCACCGGATACGCCGGGTTTTTTTATGGAAAACAGATCTCTGTTCTTTTCCGGAAGCCGCCTGCCCCCTCATGGCGATTGATCGGGCAAGTCTCCCTCTGCCGGGAGCAGCACGAAACGAATCAAATTTTCCGGATCGAAACGGGTCCGGACGGCGTTCCGGACCGCCTCGCCGGACAGCCCGTCCACCAGTTCGGGATAGGCGAGCACCCGGGCCGGATCGTCCCCGAAATAATAGGCCCGGTACAGCGCGCCCAGCCAGAACCGGTTTTCCTTCAGCCGCGTCTCGTACGCCCGCCGCTGCGCCTCCTGTACCTTCCGGAGCGACACAGGGGACGGCCCGGCGGACGCCAGCGAATCCAGCGTCGCCAGGACGGTTTCCGTCAGTTCGTCCACCCGGACGGGATCGCACCCGAATGAAACCGTGACTTCGTACCGTTCCCGCGGCAGACGGACGAGGGAACCCGACACACCCACCCCGTATGTGCCGCCCAGGTCTTCGCGAAGGACCTCGCGCAGATGGATCCGCAGGAAATCGAGAGTGGCGTCGAGGTCGTAGGCGTCCTGGCGGGAATAGGTCGCCTCTCCGGCGAAGACCATCCTGACCCGGGCCCTCGGTTCCAGCCCCCTCTGCAGGATTTTCTCGATCCGGCCTTCGGGAGGGACGATGCCGTGATCGCGCCAGGTTTCATCGCGGCCAAAGGAGGGCAGGCCGCCGAGATAGGTCTCGATGAGGGGCCGCAGGGTGTCCGGCTTGAGATTGCCCACGAAGACAAAGGTGAAATCACCGGCATCCGCGAACCGGTCCGCGTAGAACCGGCGCGCCTCTTCGAGATCGATTTCCTCCAGCAGCGCCTCGCTCCAGGGTCGCGCCCGGAAGTGACCCCGCGCCAGCGTGATGGCCACCGTGTCCGAGAAAGCGGCTTCGGGGCTGGCGCTCCGGTTCCGGAGAACGCCGAGAAGCCGGTTCCTGAGGGATAAAAAGGCCGTGCTGTCTGCCCTCGGTTCGGTGAATTGCAGGTAGATCAGTTCGAACAGGGTGCGGATGTCCCGGGGTGAGGCGGAGCCGGATATCCCCTCGGACAAGCCCCCGATGACGGGACTCGCACGCACGACTTTGCCCGCGAGTCTCTTATTGAGCGCGGTTTCCGTGAAGGGTCCGAATCCGCTCCCGCGGACCAACTGGGCCGCCATGGATGCGGTCACGTACAGGCTGTCGGGCGCCAGCGAGGTCCCGCCCGGGCTGAACGCGTCGAACAGGATCTCGTCGTTCCTGAACGTCGTGGGTTTGAGAATCACGCGTACGCCGTTGGAGAGTCTCCATTCGGTGATCCCGAGTGATTCGATTTCGCTTTCGTGGACGATGCGTCCGGGGTCGGGGAGTCGGCGGACCAGGGGCGCATCGGACACCTCGTCCTCATAGGGGAGAATATCCATCTCTTTCACCCGTTCGAAAACCCCCAGAAGCGCCTCTTCCGGGGGCACGGGAACGTCCTCCTTCTCGGGCGCGCTGACCAGGACGACCCGGTTCGAGTCGGAAACCGTCTCCGATGCCAGCGCATTGACTTCGTCCAGACGGATCTCCGGCATGAAACGGAGAGTGAGTCCATACTCGAAATCGATGCCGGAAATCGGTTCATCCACCAGAAAATGGCGCACATATTCCGAGGCGAACCGGCCGGACTGCGTCTTGTCCCTTTCCCTCACCGCCTGTTCCATGCCGCGGAGCATGTCGCGCCGGGTCCGATCGAATTCGGACGGAGTGAATCCGTGGCGCTTCACCCGTTCGGCTTCGATCAGGATGGCCTCCAGGCCGCGGAGTACGCCGCCCTCATCGACACCCGCGGAAATAGAGTAGACCCCTTTGGATCGCACGAAACGGCCCGATCCGGCCAAACCATAAAGAAACGGCGGATCGGCTTCGCGCAACCGTTCGATCAGCCGTTCATTGAACATCGCGTCGTACAGATTCTCGATCAGCATGCGCCGGTAATCGCCCACGGTCTGTTCGGAGGGGAGCGGTTTCTTGAAATACACACTCACCCGCGTGCGCATCGCCTCCGGGTCCGTGGCGATGGCGAACCGTGTCTCTTTGTGATCGGGAACCGGAAAATCCGGACGGTCGGCCGGCCGGCCGGGTTTGGGAATGGCCGAAAAATAGATCTGGATGAGATCTTCGATATGCCGCACCTCGAAATCGCCCACCGCCACCACGGCCATGAGATCGGGCCGGTACCAGGTGTCGTAAAATTCACGGAGCGTTTCGGGACCGCAGCGTTCGACGATCTCCATTTTACCGATCGGAAGCCGTTCGGCGTACCTGGAATCCTGGAACAAAACGGGAAGCTGTTTGTCGAACATCCGCGCCGCCGCGCCCCGGCCGATCCGCCACTCTTCGATGATGACCCCCCGTTCCCTGTCGATCTCATCCGGATCGAAAGTGATGCCGTGAGCCCAGTCGGACAGGATAAGGAACGCTTTTTCCAGATAGTCGAGGCTGTCGGTCGGGACTTCGAGCAGATACACCGTCTCGTCGAATCCGGTATAGGCGTTGATATCGGGACCGAAACGCATGCCGATCGACTCCAGATAATGGACGATCTCCTGTTTTTCGAAATGCGTGGTACCCTTGAAGGCCATGTGCTCGACAAAATGGGCCAGCCCCTGCTGCGCGTCGGTCTCGAGCACCGAGCCCGCGTTCACCGCCAGCCGCAGTTCGGCGCGGTTTTCGGGGTGTGTATTTTTCCGGATCAGATAGCGCAGCCCGTTTTCCAGCGTGCCGGTCCGGACTTCGGGATCGACCGGCAGGACGTCTTCGAGCGCCATAGTCCCCGCGGGGTTTTCAGGAAGGGACCGTTGCGGCAGGGCAGGATGCCGGGCGGCGCATCGGACAAACAGGATCAGGATGATCAGAATCTGAACCCATCGTTTCATCGTATCTTCTCCTTTTGGTCCGGGGATCGCGGGGACGGACGCCTGCGTGAAGACCGTCCCGCCGTCTTCCCGAAGAACACGGCGTGCTGGCGCCGCCGGGCGGCCGGATCGCGCGTCACTGGAAAAGTTTCTCCGGTGAGGGGATCTTCACCCGTATAATGGATGACCGACGACAGTGTCATCGGCAGCGGGATGAAAGCCTGCACCTGTTCCGGGGTGAACCGGAACTGCCGGCGGACGGCGCGCCGCATGGCCCGCATGTTGGGCGCGGTCGATCCCGGGTGATTCGACATGAGATAGGGTATGAGGAACTGCGTCTTGCCGGCGGAGGCGTCCGCCTCGCGGAAATCCCGGATGAACCGGTCCAGGTCATAGAGCGGTGTTTTCCGCATCGCGCGGAGGACGGCGGGATCGGTGTGTTCGGGCGCGATCTTGAGCTGCCCGCTGACATGGCCGCGCACGAGCCTGCGGAGCCGTTTTACGGGATCCGCGCCGAGCATGAACACATCATACCGGATGCCGGACCCGACCGTGACCCGCCGGACATTCGGGATGCGGGAGGCCCGTTCGAGCAAATCCGGCCAGGCCTTGCCGGAAAGCCGGAGATTCGGACAGAGGCCGGGGAAAAGACAGCTCTCCCGGCCGCAGACCCAGTCCTTCTCACAACCGAATCCGTACATGTTCGCGGAAGGCCCGCCGATGTCGGTGATGTGTCCCCTGAAATCCGGCGCGCTCGCGATTCGTCCGACTTCATTGAGCACGGATTTGGGACTGCGGCTCACGATGCGCCGGCCCTGATGCAGGGTCAGTGAACAGAAGGAACACCCCGACACGCATCCGCGATGCGAGGTCACGGAATCCCGGATCATCTCATAGGCCGGAATGACGGCTTCGTAGACGGGATGGGGACGCCGCGTAAACGGCAGGGCATAAATCCTGTCGAGGTCTTCGGACCGGAAACCGGAATCGGGCGGCTCATGCACGAGAAACCGGTTGCCGGAGTGCTGAACCAGCCGGCTGTGCTGCCACGTGTAAAATTGCCGGTAAAATTCGAGGAACGCGGAGCGGGAGCCGAGCACTTCGGCCTCATCGGGCAGGAGCACGGCGTCTTCCGGGATCCCGGAACGGACGGTCACCGTGTTGGGTATCCCGACGGGTTCCTCCCCCCTTTCCATCCGCCCGGCCAGCGCGATCACGGACGACTCCGCCATGCCGTATACCACGGCCGTCGCCCGGCTGTCGAGAAGGATGGAACGCCGCACCCGGTCGTCCCAGAAATCGTAATGGGCCATGCGCCGCATCGACGCCTCGATTCCGCCGAGCACGATGGGCACGTCCCGGTACACCTGCCGGATCAGATTGGCATAGACGATCACGGCCCGGTCCGGTCGCCGGCCCGTCCGCCCCTCCGGGACATAGGGATCGTCCCGGCGCGGACGTTTGAACGCCGTATAATTGGAAATCATGGAATCCGTGTTTCCGGAGGTCACCCCGAAGAAGAGCCGCGGCCTGCCGAAAACCGTCATCGCGGCGGGATCCCGCCGGTCCGGCATGGCGATGATCCCCACCCGATAGCCCGCCGCCTCGAGCACCCGTCCGATCACCGCCGCGCCGAACGCGGGATGATCGACGTACGCGTCGCCGGTGACGAGCACGACATCGACCCCGTTCCAGCCGCAACGGTTCATCCCGTCGCGGTCGATCGGGAGGAATGGTGTCTCGGTCGACTTCATTCAATCTCCGGGGGAACCGGGTCTTCGCGCAACCACCCCCCGTCCCGTTGAACCGTATCGGCGAATTGTTCCTGTCTTACGCCCGGATGGTGTCGCCCGTTCCCCGCGTCCCGCTCCCGTCTCCCGTGCGCCCTGTTTCAAGGCGTCCGCACCGCGCTTTTAGATCCGAAAGCAGCGTTTGGTACAGCCTTTCGACCTCGTCCGTGTCCGGCAGGGTTTGCCGGATCTTCTCCAGATACCCGCGTCCGCGAACGATCCGGCAGGTTTCGGCAAAGTTGAATCCGTACACCCACGCCATCTGGAGCAGCTTGAAATCGTTCAGCGTGCGGAGATGCGCCTTCTTCACGAGCCGTTTGGCGTGGATATCCGCGATTACCTGACCGGAAATCTCCGGCGTATCGGGGAGGTCGAGCTGGATCGCCTCGTTCCTGCGGACATGCGCCGTCCGGTAATAGTCCGTGACCACCCGGTAAATGTCGATCTTGTCCGCGTCGCGGAGCAGTTTCGTGAAGAAAAGGACGCGCGGAGAATCGTTCAGGAATAGGGACAGCCGGTTGTGATACCGCACGGCCCGGATGATGACATGCCTTTCCCCGGGCCTGAGGGAATCCAGCACGGATTCCTTTTCGAGGAGGGATGCGCCGAGTTCCGCGTGATCCACGGATTTTGCATCCACAAACGTTTTGAAGCGCGCGTACTGTTCGAACCGTCCGACGTCGTGCATCAGACCGCAGGCCTCGGCCAGAAGCCGGTCGCCCTCGCCGAGACGGAGGGATTTCGCGATCCGACGGCACGCCTCCCGGACCTTTACGGTATGCGTGACCTTCAGTCGGATATTTTCCGAGACATCTGGATCTTCGCCGTCGAAACCGCGGACATGTTGATCAAACCATTTTTCGAGGTATTGAATCTGTTCGAAAGTCATTATCGAATCATCTTTTCTTAGAATGCGGGACGCCGCGATGACCAGAAATCCGGCGCAGGAAACCCGCGATTGATTCTGCATCCGGTCCCTGGGTCAGGCAATGGCCTTCTGGAAAATGGTATAGGTCTTGGAGGGCGCGGCGCCGATGCGTTCGACCATGCGGACGACCATCTCGTTGTCCTCCAGCACCCAGCCCAGATCGGAGTAGACATATCCTTTGGTGCGGGCATATTCCTGCTGTTTAACGATCATCACGGCGTCGAGTCCGAGACGCCGGTATTCGGGCCGGACGCCCATGTATCCGAGCCTGAACCCCTTCGCCCGCCTGGCGAGAAGAACCATGCGCAGGGCGCGGATCAGTTCGCAGCGGCGGCAGCGGCCGATGCGCCCGAGAAACTCCGTGACATTGGGCACGCCGCCGAAGAACGCCACGGGTTCATCCTGGATATAGAGAAAAATGAAAAGTCCTTTGTCGAGGATGAGGGTCATGTCGTCGACGATGGCGTCGAATTCCTCCTCGGTGAACGGGACAAATCCCCAGTTGTCGTTCCAGGCCGCATTATAAATTTCGCGCATCTCCTGTTTCCGGACAGAGAGGGGGCGCTGGTCCCAGGTCTCGATCCGGACGTCGTACCGGTCGATGATTTTCCGGGTTAGTTTCTCGAATTTCTCCTCGAAGGGTTTGGCCACCGGATATTCCCACGACAGGACCCGCTTGACGGGCTTCAATCCGGCCAGTTCGAGTTGACGGACATAATAGGGTTTGTTGTAATGATAATACATGACGGGACGGGTCTCTAATCCCTCGGTCAGGAGGCCGGGCGTGGCCTCGTTCACGGGAAGATTCTGGGGACCCCGTATCGCATTCATGCCTTTCGATTTCAGCCAGTCGGATGCCGTACCGATCAGGGCGTCCGCCACCTCCTGGTCGTCCACGGCTTCATACTGACCGAAAAAACCGACCCGGTCGTGCCAGTGCGCGTTGTGACGGCGGTTGACGAAGGCATTGCAGCGTCCGACGATCCGGCCCTCTTTCAGGGCGAGGAAAAATTGCATCTCGGCATGATTGAAAAACAGATTGCGGGGTTCGAAAAAACCGTGGATGCCGAGGAGCCGGAATCCGAGATACTCGTAGTCGAGGAGCGGTACGTATTGCGGATCTTCCCGATAATGCCGCCAGTGAAAATCCACAAATTCCTTCAACAGCTTCCTGTCGTTCCGGCTCCGGTTCAAGAATGAGAAAATTTCCAGATTTGAAGGATTCATGAGTCACTCCAGTCCTTTGGGATGGGTTATTCCTCGCCGGATCCGTCGGAGTCGCGATCGGGGATCTCCACCGGTTCCATCAGCCGTTTGATCACCACGAGGGTCGCGTCATCGACCCAGGCCTTTTTCCCGCCGAACTCGAACACGGCCCGGTACACGCATACGACGAGATCTGAGGCCGAAAGATTCCGGTTTTGCATGACCAGTTTCTGGAGCCGCCTGATCCCGAATTGTTCTTCCGGATTGCGTTCGCGTTCGATGATACCATCGCTGTAAATAACCAGGGTATCGCCCCGGCGAAACGGGATATGATTCCGGTGCCAGTTGACATCCGGCAAGAAACCCAGGGCGATTCCAGTCGCTTCGAGTGCATGGCAACTTTTTCCGGATAACAGAAACGGCGGCGGGTGACCCGCATTCACATAAAACAGGTGGTCGAAATCTTCGATCTCACCGATGAAGAGTGAGACGAAATTGGTGGAATACGTACTCCGTTGTATCACCCTGTTCAGGCGTTTGATGGTGCGCAGGACGCGCGTATTTACGTTCAGCCCCATCCGGAGGCCGATGACCACATCGCGTGAAAGCAGGGCGGCCGGCAGCCCGTGACCGCTGGCGTCGCCGAGACTCACGCCGAATGAATGCGTGTCGAACTGAAAATAATCATAAAAATCACCGCCCACACTCTCGGCGGGCTGGGAGAAATGCGCGATATCGAACCCCGGCACATCCGGACCGGTATGCGGGAGCAGACTCTTTTGGATCTCCTCCGCCATGGTGAGTTCGTTGTCCATCAATTCCGAAAAGATGCGGTAATTGAGCGCCGTCCTCACTGCGTTCAGGAAGAGGAGCGTCTCCTCACGCACCCATCCGTCGCCCAGCGCAAAGACGAACAGCCAGAACCGGTCGGCCATGTGGATCGAAATCGCCGCGGGCGTGACATGCGCATGACACCGGATCTGAAACGCCCCGCTCAGATCACCCTGGTCATAAATGTAACTGCCATGCTTGAGCAGCGCCTTGATCGCCGGTTCGGACGCCCCGATATGCCGGACGATTTCAGTCCCCTCCCGGTCGGATTGGGTGTGGATCAGTGCGAAAGCATCGCCGCGCTTCTCGAAAAGAAAACTGCAGCGGATCGAAAGCGCGGGACCGAACCGGATCTGCAGTTCGGAAAGGATGGATTGGAAGAAATTTTCCCCGGATTTTTCATGACCGATCTTGGCCAGCAGGGAATCGAGTTCACGATAGAACATCTTGGGATCGACCACGAAAACCTCATGCGTATAGAATCGACGGATGACGCGAATGGCGTGACGCGGATCGCTCCCGCGATCCATCACCGTTAATGATTGATATCAACTTGCAACTTGTTACGTTTTACTTGTTACTTTTTACTTGTTACTTTTTACTTGTTACTCAGATCTAAATATATTGGAATCCCGTTATAAAATCCAGCAAAAATCCGGCGGGACCGATTTTCATGAAATTTCTGCGAGAATGGATTCGTATTCGGACTGAACGGATTCCCATTCGGAAAGTAACTTTTCCAGTTCTTCCCCTGTTTCCCGATAACGGCCCTGATATGCGCGGAGCTCTTCGGGATTTTTGTAGGCTGCCGGATCGGCCAGACGCGATCCGAGCTCCGCCCTCTCCTTTTCCAGGGATGCGATCTCGGACTCGATCCGCCGGATTGTCTCATTCAGACGGTTCCGGTCCTTGCTGATACGCTGACGCGCCTCGGCCTCCCTGCGTTTCCGTTCCCTGGATTTGCGGCCGGAGGGAGGAACCGGTGGTTTTCCCTCGGGTTTCCGGACAGGGCCCGCGGCGGTCCGCCGCGCCGCATACTCGGAATAATGGCCTTCGAACACGGCGATCCGTCCGTCCCGGATCTCGATCACGCGGGAGATCAGCTTGTCGAGGAAATAGCGGTCATGTGCGATCACGAGCAGCGTGCCGTCATACGCGGAAAGCGCGGATTCCAGCGCGTCCCTGGAGCGTATATCCAGGTGGTTGGTGGGTTCGTCCATGATGAGAAAGTTAACCGGGGAGAGCAGGATTTTCGCCAGGGAGACCCGGGCCTTCTCGCCCCCGGACAGGACGCCTGTCCGTTTGTCGACGGCGTCTCCGGTGAATCCGAACAAACCGAGCACGTCCCGGATGGGCTGACGCTGCGTGGTCGAGGCGTTTTCCGTAACGGCCTCAAGGACGGTCCTGGCCGGATCGAGCGCATCGATCTGGTGCTGGGCGTAATATCCGATACGGACCCGTTCTCCCAGCCTGACGACGCCGGATTGCGGGACGAGTTCGCCCGTGATCAACCGGGTGAGCGTGGTCTTGCCCGCGCCGTTCAGCCCGACCAGGGCCGCCTTCTGGCCGCGGAAGATCTCGAGCGAGACCTCCCGGAAGATCCAGTCCGTCTCGTACCGGAAAGACATGTCGCGGATTCGCAGGACATCCTTGTAACTCGGAACATCGACCGAAATCTTGAAATGCAGAGATTTCTCCTGCCCGGGCAGTTCGATCCGTTCGATTTTTTCGAGCCGCTTGATCTCGCTCTGCACCATTCTGGCCTTGGTCGCCTTGGCCCGGAACCGCGCGATCAGCGCCTCCTTGGCCGTGATTTCGTCCTGCTGGGCCTCGTATTTCTTTTCGATCCGTTCCCGGTTCTCCGCCTTGATCCGTTCATAATCATGGTATTTTCCCGGGTAGACGGTCAGGCGCCCCATTTCGAGTTCGGCGATCCGGTCGACCAGCCGGTCGAGGAAGAACCGGTCGTGAGAGACGAGAATCATGCTGCCCCGGAACCGGGACAGATACTGTTCCAGCCATTCGAGTGAGGGCAGGTCGAGATGATTGCCGGGCTCGTCGAGCAGGAGCAAATCCGGATTTTGAATGAGGATGCGCGCCAGGTAAACCCGCATACGCCAGCCGCCGCTGAATTCCGACAGGGGGCGGGAGAAATCCGCCGGGCGGAATCCGAGTCCGCCCAGCACGGCCTTCGCCTCATTCTCGGCCCGGTAACCTCCCGCCTGATCGAACCGGTGTTCGAGTTCCCCGAGCCGTTTCAGCAAAACCGGGTTGTGGGGATCCTGTCCGATCTGGTGCTGGAGAGCATGGATCTGATGTTCGAGATTCCCGATTTCGTGGAGGCCGTCCATGACCGTCTCGAGTATCGTCCGGCCGGTGAAAGAAACCGCCTCCTGAGGCAGATATCCGATGCGACAGCCCGCGGGCTTGACAATCTCGCCCCGGTCCGGGCGGATTTCTCCGGCCAGGATGCGGAGCAGGGTGGTCTTTCCCGCCCCGTTGACGCCGACGAGCCCGGCGCGCTGTCCGTCGTGGATCGGCCAGGAGATTCCGGAGAGGATGTCGCGGTCACCGATCGCGTGAGAGAGGCTGTGGATCTGGATCATCGTTCCTGTTTTTCTATCCCGCAGAGGGGGATCCCCCCCGCGTCGCGGACCGGGGAGCCTTGCGGGGAACGAAGCCCCCCGCATCCTCTCAGGATTCCGGAGATCGCTTTTAAAAGTTTTTTCAACGGGAGGCCGTACAACCTGACCAAAAAGGATAACCGTTTATTCCCTAACCAACCGTACGGAGCCCTTGCATTGCTTTTCATCGTCACCACGCGCAACACCTGAATAATCATAATTTAAGTGCCGGAACCATGCATTGTCGAAACAACATTCAGTAACCGACCAGAATAAGGCGCTGGATCCCAGTCCATAGACAGGCAGCGCGGAAAATCCGCTCTCCGAAAATGCCACATTATTCCTCAAAGCGCCATCTCTCCATAAATGATAAACACCCGCAAGTTTGCTGCCTTCATTCGTACCGCGAAGGCCTCCTGAATTCGCCTCTGATGCGCTCATGCCGAGTGTCTTCTCCAGTTCTTTCCAATCCTCGTCCGTGGGCGCCCGCCAGCCATAGGGGGCAATATGCCGGCTGTCGGCTACGGCATACCAGTTATACAGGTAACCATACGTATCCGCAAGGATTTCATCATTGTCATACGCACAGTATGCGCCTGTGGAAAGACCGGCCCACTCCGCATTGTCCGTCACGTTCGGGATGGCGTCGCCGGTTCGGTATTTCGTTTCCCTCAGATTCTCGGCCATCCACCACTGATCGCCGATCTTGACCGTCTGATACACCCTGCCGTCGTTGCCGGTCATCGTGCCGGTCCCCGGTATGGTCAGATCCGCAGAATCCGTGAATCCCTCGTAACTCACGGTGACCGTCGCGGGACCGGTATACACATACGGCGAAGCCGCCGTGAACAGTCCGTTCGGATCGATCACCCCGGCTTCGGGCGGGGTTACCGTCCAGGACGAGGCCGCGGTCGCGTCCCGTGTACTCAGATCCGCATACATTGCCGTGCAGGTGAATTGAAACGATGTGCCTCCCGGGACGACCGGACCGGACGGGCTGATTTCGATGCCGGTCAAGAGCAGCGGCGGTTCTTTATCTCTCACCAGACGGACCGAGAATCCGCCTTGCCTGTTGAAGTTGGAGCTGTGCCGGTAGACACCCGACCCGTCATAATACAGGCTCCGGATCCATGCGACGTCGGTGCCGAGTTCCGTCTGAGACCAGAAATCTCCGCTATAACGCAGAGGGGCGAAACCGCCGTTCCCCCAACGATATCCCCCGGGCAATGCGGAAAAACCGCTTTCATTCGAAGCCCCGGTGTTGGGGCTGCGCCACAATCCGGTCCCTTCTTCGGCGGTGCCTGCCGACTTCAGCTTTCCGCCGACCCGCGCATCCGCACCCCGCCATCCGCTCTCGACCAGATCGGCCCGGCTCATGCCCATAAACAGTTCCAGCACTTTCCAGTCCGCATCCGTGGGCACGCGCCAGCCCTCGGGCGCGAGGTTCCGGACGTCCTCCACCGCATGCCAGTTGTACAGGCAACCGTAGACCTCCGTGTTGCCCTCTTCATTGCCATAAGCACAGTAAGCACCGGCGGACAGGATCTCCCATGCCGTATCGTCCGTCACGTTCGGGATGGCGTCTCCGTTCCGGTACCGCGTGGCCATCAGGTTCTGTCCCAGCCAGTCCTGATCTCCGATGGGGACGATATCATACACATTGCCGTCGATGTCGATGGCAATTTCCCGCGCGATCACCCGCACCCGGTACCCGTCCCCGCTCACGCCCGGGTTGTCCGCGTGAAAATCCCACACCGCGTGCTTGTCCGCGCCGGGAGATACGCCTTCTCCCGCGTCCCCGGTCAGGCTCACGCAGGGCAACACCCAGGTCGCCCCGTGGTCGTCAGAGGCTTCGATGATGATTTCCAGCAAATCCCCGTCTTCATCCAGGACATCATAATAGATATCCACCATAAGGCTGCCGTCCGTGCGCTGCGCGAACCGCACGTTCTCCACCATCGGAAAACCCGCAAACAGCACGGAAGAAAACCATACAACGAGTCCTGTAATATATCGTTTCATGGCGTTTCTCCTTCCCGGTTTGTTTTCCCGAACGGGAGACTCACCGCATCAAAAGCAGCTTCCGGGCCCACAACACCTCGCGGATTACCGGATGAGAAAGAGGATATTTTCCACCCTCCCCCCCTTGCCTGTCCTGGGTATGACCGACACCGCAAGGGCGCCCACAGACAGTTTGCCGGCTTTCAATGCAATCGGACTCCGGTCCTGCGGATCGACCTGATCCAGCCGGGCCTGAAGCGAATTCCACAATCCCGGCAGGTCTTTCAGCGAAACGGCCTCGCCTTTGAGTTGCAACAAATCCCGGGCGGCCTGATTCATGAACGTAATTTTATAATCGGGCCCCGTGATGATCACCCCTTCGTGGATCTCTTCGAGCACGCGCTGCTGATTGCGTTTCACCTCGACGATTTTTTCGGTAACCAGTTCGTTGAAATAGCGGATCTTCCGGGTCGCCTCATAAAACGCCCGGGACAGTTCGCCGATCTCGTCTTTCGATTCGATTCCCGGCAAGGGGAAAGCGACATCTCCGCGGCCCACGGCCCTGAGCGCGCGCAGGATTCTACTGAACGGTTCGAAAAGCCGGCGGGGCAGATAATACATGAGGACGCCGAGAAACACGCCGGACAGCAGGAGCAGGGTCAGGACATCGCGCTGCGCGCGGGCAGCCAGGAGCAAAGCCTGTTCGGCGTTGGCGGCCAGGGAAGCCCTGGAGGCGTCCGAGATCTTTCGTGTCAACGCCATAATCTGTTTGCCCGTCCGTTTCAGATTTTCAAGAGTCCGGATCTTGTCCGGAGAGAGTTCGCCCGAAACCGCCAGCAGGGCGATTTGCATATCCGTCGTCCATCCGTCCAGACCGGATTGTTGCGGATGTTTCAAACCCTGCAGCTCCCGCTCGGTTTGCATGAGTCGGCGGCCGACCCGGGTCAGCTTATCGGCGTTTTCGAAAGACAGGAAGGTCAACTTTTGGATGTTTTCCCGGTAATCTCCGAGGAGCGACACCAGCGAATCGAACCGGGCGGCGGAATGAGGTGCGATCCGGCGTGCCCGGGATACGTCGGTGAGGACCCCGTCGATCAGCCGGACATTCAGATCGATATCGGTGGAATCGAAAAAGAGGATGTAATTCTTCTCGGCCTGCCTCGCCTCGAGGATCCGGATCGAAATCGATTCGCTGATTTCCGTCAGATGAACATCGGCGGCCGCGATGGCCGTAAGCCGCCGCGCCATCCGGTTCATATAGGTCAGCGACAGCAACGACACCCCGAAAGAAACGGCCGCGACGGCTCCCATGGCGAGCCGGATCCGGTTTTTTCCGGTCATACCGAGATTTCCTTATTTGGAGAGCGCCAGATTCTGAATGTCCGTCTCCGCCCCCACGATCACCAGCACATCCCCCTCTTCGATCACGTCTTCGGAGCCGGGCAAATCGTTGATTTCGACATCTTCATATACCTTGCCGTCCTCATCGACCTTCGACCGGATCCGTTTGATGGCGATGACATTGACGCCGAACCGTTTCCGGATTTCGAGTTCGTTGAGGGTCTTGCCGATAAATTCCTTCCTGGCCTCGAGTTCGACGAGGCTGTGGCCGGTGGCGAGAAACACCCGTTCGTGGATGCCGGGAGCCAGAAGCTGTTTGGCGATGTCTTCCGCGACCTGTTCCTCGATCACGACGACCTGGTCTGCACCCACGAGTTTGAGCACATGGGCGTACTGGGCGTTGGCCGCCCGGGCGATGATGGGGTAAATGCCCATTTTCTTCAGGATGGCCGTCGTCAAGATCGCCTGTTCCTGGGCCTCGCCCAGGGCCACGATGGCGGCGTCCACATCGTCGATCTGTGCCGCCCGCATGGCCTCTTCATGGGTCGAATCGAGCGTCAACGCGATAGCGGCACGGTCTTTCACCGCCTCGACCGCGGCGGCGTTGCGATCGATGGCGATCACCTCGGCCCCGTGTTCATCCAGCGTTTGGAGCATTTTCCGGCCGAACGTGCCCAGCCCCACAATCACATACCGCATGCGTCCTCCTTTATCCGATCAGCACCCTGGCCTGTGGATATCCGACCACCTGTTTGCGCATGGTCCTCGCCAAGGCCAGCCCCATGGTCAGGGGACCGATGCGTCCCAGAAACATGAGGATAACAATCAGTATTTTCCCGGCATCCGACAATTGGGGCGTGATCCCGGTCGAGAGGCCGACCGTCCCGAATGCGGATACGGTCTCGAACAGCGTGTCAAGATAGGGTTTTTCTTCGATGATGAGCAGCAGGATAAAAATCGTCATCACCAGAGTCAGCGAGATCACGAGAATCGCCAGTGCCTTGCGCACCACACCCCTGGGAATGGTCTCACGGGCGGCCTCGACCTCGGTACTCCCCCTGAATACGCTGCGCACGGCGAGCAGCAGGACGGCGAATGTGGTGGTCTTGATGCCGCCGCCCGTGGATCCAGGCGACGCGCCGATGAACATGAACACCAGCATGATCGTCAGCGTCACGGGCGCCAGGCTTCCGATGGGCACCGTATTGAACCCGGCCGTTCGGGTGGTGGCGGACTGAAAGAGCGCGGCCATCAATTTGCCGGGCAGCGGCACATGGAGCAATATCCCGTCGAATTCGAAAAAGAAAACGACCAGGAAACCGGAAAGGATCAGCATCAACGAGGTGCCCAGCACGAGCCGCGTGTGCAGGGACAGTTTCTTTCTTTTTCTACGGATCATTTCCGTGAGTTCGAAATTGGTGATGAATCCGAAACCGCCCGCGATGATCAGCCCCAGAATGGGGAAAAGAATCAGCGGATCACCCGCGGCGCGTTCGAGGGAATCCGGAAACAGGGAGAAACCGGCGTTGCAGAATGCGGAGACCGCGTGAAAAACGCTGAAATAGAGGGCCCGGCCCGGATTCTCGAGCACGAAAAACCAGCGGGAGAACAACAGGACGATCCCGATCCCCTCGACCAGAAAGGTCATCTTGAAAATGTAGAATATCATGGAAAATACATTCCGTTCCTCCTCGAGCATTTCCTGAACCATTTTCCGCTGCCCGAGCGAGAACCGGCCGATGATCAGTGCCACGAACGCCGAATAGGTCATGATGCCCAGGCCGCCGAGCTGGATCAGGGTCAAAATGACGACCTGTCCGAACGGGGTGAAATAGTTCGGTGTATCCTGAACGATCAGGCCGGTGACACACGTGGCCGAAGCGGAAGTAAACAGGGCGTCGGCAAGGGAGGCGCCGAGACCGTCGGTGGTGGCCGCGGGAAACGTCAGGAGGATGGCCCCGAGAAGAATCGTCGCCATGAAACTCGCCACCACGATCTGGGCCGTGTTCAGGCGGACATTGTGGATGACGTGGACGAATTTCTGTGTACGGGTAAAGAGTCGGATCAGGCTGAGCGTGTGTCGGACGATGATCGCGCCGACCCCGACCTTGAGGGTGAACGGCGTGAACAGGATGGGAATCAGGACGATCAGATCGAGAAAATTCTCCCGAAGATAACGGCTCCTGGGAATGGTGTAATATACATTCAAGGAAATGTTGCTGAGGAAGGTAGCGTAAATCAGATAATCCACGACCCGTTCGATCGTCAGCAAAACAGGAGGAAGCTCCCAATGCAATCCGGACTGGAGGACGATGAAGGCCAGGCCGATCCCGGAAAACAGGTACATGACGCGCCGGAAGCGTCCGATCCACACGGGGAACACCCTGTCCTTGCGGACGACTTTCGAGCGTCTGAAAAGCCGGATCTTCCGGAAAAGAAATTGGATACGCCGGATCATCTCAATTCACCAAATGAAACAAATAACCCGCATAAATCAAAACCAGAACGCCCCCCTCCCACCGGTTCAACCGGAAATGGCTCCAGAGAAACGGCAGGAGCAGGATGGAAACGCCGGCCATGACGAGAACATCCGTACTCCCGATACCCGAACCTTGGATCGGCGCGATGCAGGACGACACCCCCAGAACGCCAAGTATATTGAAGATGTTGGAGCCGATGACATTGCCTGTCGCGATATCCTGTTCCTTGCGGAATGCCGCCACGAACGAGGTGGCCAGTTCGGGCAGGCTGGTTCCCGCCGCGACAATCGTCAGACCGATCACCGCCTCGCTCAGATCCAGGATACGGGCGACATGTACCGATCCCCGCACGAGCAGATCGGCGCCGAAAACAAGAATACCCAGTCCCGCAAGGATTCCCAGAATCTCAAGGAAAGGTTTCCTGAAACGAAAAATCGGCATTTGTTTCTCCATATGCCGAGTGTCCTGTGCCGGCGCATGTTTTGACAGAAAAATATTCGCCCATAAATAGACCCCCAAGAGCACGAGAAAAGACAATCCTTCCGCGCGTCCGAGATGCCGGTCCCGGAAAAAGTACAGGAACATAAGAGCCGAAAAAATAAGGACGGGTATATCCATGCGCAGAAGCTGAACCCGGATGGTGAGTGGCCGGATCAGGGCACACGCCCCGAGTATCAGGGCGATGTTGAAAATATTCGATCCGACGACATTGCCGGCGGAGATCGCCCCCTGCCCGGTGATCGCCGTCTTCACACTGACGACCAGTTCAGGCAGGCTCGTCCCGAACGCCACAACGGTCAGTCCGATCACGAGCGGGGATACTTTCAGCCGCAGGGCGAGGAAAGAACTGCCCCGCACGAGCCCCTCGGCGCCGATATAGAGCCCTAGCAGGCCGCCGAGAATTTGCAGTAAACCGGTTCCCATTACCGATGGCCCTTTCCGGCTTCCGATCCGGTATCGGCACCCTGCCGGCTGTCCGCTGCCGGCTGCAACCTGTTTTCACGCCAGACCGTCCGGAGTCTTTCGGACACACTTTCCAGACAGATCCGGTCCGTTTCGTCGAAAGCGTCCTCGGCGTCATGATCCATGTCCAGCACACCGCGCAGGACGCCGCGCGTGTCGTAGAGCGGAACCACGATCTCGGAACGGGATTTCGGGTCGCAGGCGATATGCCCCTCGAAGTCGCGGACATCCGGGACGATCAGGCTTTGGCCCTTTCGGACGGAGGCCCAGCACACGCCCTTCCCCTTTTCGAGAAACACGCAGGCCGGATTTCCCTGGAAGGGACCCAGAACGAGCCGGTCGTCCCGGAGCAAATAAAATCCGACCCAGGAATACCCCAGCCGTTTCTTCAGGACGGCCGCGGCATTCCCGAGATCGGCGACCGGGTCTCCCCCTTTCTGGAGCCGGACATCGATCTCCCGGAGCGCCGCGATATATTTTGACTTTTTATCCAGACCGTCACCCACGGATGAACAGATTCTTGATGATGTGACCCACCATGTTGGGATTTTCCTTGAGACGCCGCATGGAATAGCCGTACCAGTGTTCTCCATAGGGCACATAGACACGCATCCCGTGTCCCTGCCGGATCAGTTCGCGCCTGCGTTTTTCCGTGACGCCGAGCAGCATCTGAAACTCGTATCGGGTCCGGAGAATCCTTTTTTCGGCGATCATCCCGAGGCTTCGGCGGATCATCTGTCCGTCATGTGTCGCGATCGCCGCGTACCCTCCCGCATCGAACACCATCCGGATGAGCTCCGCGAACTGATCCCGGATTTTCCGCTTCTTTTTATAGGCGATCGCCGGGGATTCCACATAGATTCCCTTGCAGAGACGGAGATTCGCGATGCCTTTTTCGATGAGGGTGCTTACATCCCGGGGACTGCGCCTGAGATACGCCTGGATCACGGCGCCGGTGCGGGGAAATTCCTCGCGGAGCCGGGTATATACTTCAAGCGTATCGTCCGTGCAGGTCGCGTCTTCCATGTCGATGCGGACGAAAAGATTCTTTTCGGAGGCCGAGCGCAGTATCTCCCGCATGTGGCGGATGCATCGTTCCCGGTCGATCTTGAGCCCGAGAGAAGTCAGCTTGACGGACAGGTTTCCGTCGATGGCGTTGTCGTGTATGGCCTCGAGTACACGGAGACATTCCTCCTTTTCCGCCTCGGCTTCATCGGGCGTAAAAATATCCTCCCCGAGCACATCGAGGGTGACCCGGCAACCCTCCGCGTTGAGTTGTCTGGATTTTCCGATCGCCTTCTCGAGCGTCTTCCCGGCGATGTAGCGCCTGGAAAAAATCCAAACGAACGATTTCGGGAGAACCGGCATCACCCGGATGACCAGTCGGTTGAACCAGCGCATGCGTCACCTGCCTTCATAAAATCCGGGGAATAAATGTTATTCAATATAGTGAAAAAGACCTGGAATTTCAATATGTCAAAAAATTCTTGGAATCATTGAAAAAAATATTAAACTAGGAGGTATCACCCGATACAGGAAGGATTGATCATGGTCGAGATCGTTCCATACGCCGATGAACACAGGGACGCGTGGGACCGCTTCGTGCTTCGTTCCAACAACGGGACCCTGTTTCATCTCCAGCGGTTTTTGGATTATCACGCCCCCGGGAAATTCCGGTTCAACCATCTGATGTTTCTCGAAAAGGATGAAATCGCGGCCGTCCTTCCCGGACGGCTGAAGGACGGCATTTTCGAATCGCCGATCGGCGCCAGTTACGGGTCCATCGTCACCGCCGGCATCCCCTTCGCCCGCGCCATGGAACTGGTCTCCTGCCTGCTCGATTACGCCCGAATAAACCGCTTTCGGGAAATCGTCCTCACGGCGCCCCCCCTGATTTACGAAAAACATCCGGATCAGAACCTCGAATACGCCATGCTCTGGCAGGGATTCGACTACCGCACCCATTATATCTCCAGCGCCATCCGCCTGGACAGGGATTCGGAAACCATTCCCCGCTTCCAGAAAACGGTGCGGTACTATGTGCGAAAATCGCTGAAGGATCCGGACATCCGCGTCGAAATCAACGCGGACTATAAGGGATTCTATCCGATCCTGCTGCACAACCTGAGCAAACACAACGTGCGCCCGACGCATTCGCTGGAAGAATTGCTGCGTCTCAAAGATCTCCTCCCGGAAAACCTGAAACTATTTATGGTATACCACAAAGACCGGCCGATCGGCGGATCGCTCATGTTCTTCTGCAACGAACAAGTCGGACTCTGTTTTTATAACATGATGTATTACGAAGACGCGCATCATCACCCCATCCACAGGGTGCTTTACGAGGTGGTGGAGTATGCGACGCAGCAAGGATACCGCTATGTGGATATCGGGGTTTCGCAGGATACGGCGGCCCTCAACCCGATGACCCCGAACGAGAGCCTCATCGCGTACAAGGAGACATTCGACGCCAGGGCGATCATGAGAAACACACTCGCGATTCAGTTATAAGGCGGAAATCCGGTCGAGCATCCTGCGCACGACGGCGACCGGATCATGCCGCTCTTCGACCCATTGCCTGCCGCGCACGCCGTATTCTTCTCTCAATACTCCGGATTCGACAAAAGGAATCAGCCGCTCGCGAAGCGTCTCACGGGAAATATTGATAAAGGGATGTTCGCCCAGCACCGCTTCGAAGTCCGGGAGGAGCTGCACGGCCGTCGGGATGCCCATGGCCAGGGATTCGAGACCGTTGATGCCGTAACCGAGTTCGCCGATGTTGTCGATGAACAGGTGACAGCTCTTCTTGAGCCGCAGCGCCTCGGGATGGGCCAGATTCTCGATGAGTACGATTTCGACGGGATAATCTCTCCGGAGCCGTTCCAGCTCGGCGAGGATGGCGTCGGTTCCTTTCACAGCCCGGTTGGTCGGTGCATGGCCGATCCGGATCGGCGTGGCGGGAACCGGTTCCGGTCCGGGGAATGCGGGCAACCGGAAGGGAAAATAGACGAATTCGAGTCCGGGATCGAGCAGCGTGTGGTCGAATTCCACGGTGAAACGGACATCCGCGAGACGGTCGACGGACGGGATGATCCCGCGCGTCCTCAGGTCACTTCCGCAGTAGCAGATTGCGACCCGGATCCCTTTCTCCCTGAGCTCGCGGACGATCCGGCCGTCGCGCAGGAATCCGGCGCCGCCGTCCAGAAAGAGCAGGTCGAAACGGTCGATGTGGATGGAATCGAGAATGCGGCGGATCCGCGGCTCCCAGATCCGGTCGCGCAGGGCGAACAGAGCTTCGGCCGCCCGACCGGACGGCTTCCAAACCGGCGGGCCGGCGGACGCATCCCGCCTGCGGTTCGACGGGGCATGGGTCTTCCTGACGAGGAGTGATTTGACCCATGTGACCCCCCGTGTCGCGACAAAAGGAAGATCGAGGCAAATATCCTCCTCGCCGAACCGGTGATGCGTCCGGTAGAGCGTCATCAGCAGGCTCTCATGACCCAAGTCGCGTTCCGCGCGCACGAAGCTGCCGGGGACGCGGGCGAAATTTTCAACGGCGAAGTGTAGAATTTTCATGTCTTTACTTTATCGTCAGGAATCGGGATATGCCGCTTTTCATTCACTTTTTCAAGGCGACATAAATATCCGCCTCGATCATGACACCGTCCTCAAAATAATGATGGACAAAATAGATATTCCCCTCATCATCCAATGTGGGTTCGCCTGCAAATTGTGACAGGATAAGCTCAGGACGGCCCCAATCCCCGTCAGCCCGGATGGACCTGAAGATCGCGGGTGTGCCCTGAAACGTTCTTGTGAACCACAATTCATTGCCATCCGATGACACGAACGGGAATCCTTCGTCATCCGCGCTGTTGACCGCCGAGATGTTGACCGGGTCGGACCACATACTGCCGTTTCTGGATGTCATCCAAATATCCATTCCGCCCGAACCGCCCGCTCGCCGGGAATGAAAATACAGGTCGTCATCGTGCAAATGGACTTCGCCGATTTGTATCTCCTTCATTAATCTGTCGCCACAATATTGCCAGTTGTCCCATCGGCCGCCAATTCGTTCCGCGGTGAACATATTGACGCCCGTGAAACCTTCCCGCGCGGAGGCAAACCACATTTCGTCTCCCTGGACGGCAACCGCCCCATCAAGAGCCGCTTTTCCGGGCTCTTACAGCCAGACCCTCACCGATTCCGTCCATGTGTTGTCGACTCTGTGCGAGACCCAGACTCCCGTAACATCATCGAGCAGCTGTCGTTCGGGTGGAATTCGCACATCGGGTGTGAAGAAAAAGTACAGCGTATTCCCGTCAGGAAGAATAAAAGGCGAATCCTCCGCACCCGAGGTATTGACGCCGTTTCCGAGCGGAACGGGATCTTCGTAATCGTCGGAATATAAAACGGGTGGATGACGGTCTGTTTCAGGTCCGCGTTTAGCGATATCCGCAGGCAGTTTATCGTGACGGTTAATGAGGGGATATTGGGGAGAAACCGGATCCTCCATCTCGCATTTCCCGGAAACGAGGGAAATGACCAGAAATCCCAGGATGATTGAATCTTTGCGGTGATGTGTTTTCTTTTTCATTGCATTATAACCTGAAGAATGGATACCTGAGTTTATACCCGTATGCGGATGTTTGGACCATGAAACTACATACACATAATGATTAATCCGGAATCGCACACCGGATTACGGCTTCGGTGCGATCCATATTCATATCTGTTTGAGTCAGATGACTCCAAACTCCCGACACACGGTGTTAGCGGACGTTTATCTTTTGATAATTCTAATTTGTTTTATTACCTCACCACATCCAAGCATGGCATCTCCAAAATAGGGATTCTTGATTTCTTCAAATTCGCTCAGCCAATATGCCCCTTTGTCATCGATTGCCATCGGACAGTAAGCAACAAAAATAATTTCCAATTTCACCCTGAAATTATCGACAGTTTCAATAAGCTGATTGCTAAGTGAGGACAAGACTTCTCTCTGTTTTTCAATATCATCGGCCATTAATAATAATTCTATTTGTTTTTTCAATGCCGAATCGTGTTGCATCCAAATATGATGTACTTCGTCATCCAAATGGTTCATTTCTATTTTGTTTAATGTTGATTCGAGTTTCTTGGCGTTTGATTGAGCAAGCTGAAAATCGCCTTCCACCAAACTATTCTTAAGGTTAAAGTATTGACTGACAAATATCGTTAATTGGGATGTAAACATTTCAGGAACGTCAATAGGATGGTCTGCAACCCTGTTCATCATACTGTAGTTGCCGTTCAACTGTGCTGCTGCATCTACGGCAAACACACCGTTTGTAACGACTTCTTCGCCTTCGGACAATCCGCTATCCACCATGTAGTATTCACCCGGTGAAGCACCAAGCGTTATTTCTCTCATCTCAAAAGCAGGTAATTCCATATCAGGAACTCTTACATAAACAACAGAACGCTTACCTGTCCATAAGACCGAGGTTTTGGGTATTACCAATGATTTATCCTTGACGGACAAATCAGCTTTGATTTGGGCCTTCACAAACATTTCCGGTTTGAGCATTTGCTGTGGATTATTTATTTCAGCCCTCACCGATGCTGTTCTGGTTTGCGGATGGATTAGAGGGTCAACAAATGAGATGGAAGATGTAAAATCCTTACCCGGAACGGATGAAACGGTAAAACTAATTTTCTGACCGACTCTCATAAAAGGCAAGTCACTTTCATAAGCATCTAATAATATCCAGACATTACTCAGGTCGGCAATTTCAAATAAGACCGTTCCTTTTTTTACATAATCGCCTTTTGCGATTTCCCTTCTGATTACAATTCCCGATTGGTCTGAATATACATCGAATTCTGTCAAAACAACACATCTGTTCTCGATTTCTGTGATTTGGTTTTCAGTTATTTTCCACAACCGCATTTTTTCCCTGGCCGCATCATAAAGAACCGGATTAATGTCTTTGTGCTTTGCTGCTTCAATCAATTCTTTTTGGGCAGTTACCAATTCGGGTGAATAAATGGAAGCTAATTTTTGCCCTTTATTTACGGTTTGACCTGTAAAATCAACAAACAATTTTTCAATCCTGCCCGAATAATTTGCCGATATTACGGCAATTCTTTGTTCGTTCAGAGCGACTTTTCCTGTGAGGTAAATTTCGTGTTCGGGCGAAACGGTTTTTACCATTTGGGTTTGCACGTTTGCCAGGGCAATTGCTTCGGGCGACATGGCATATAAAAACGGACTGCTTTCTGCTTTGTCAGATTTTTGTGCAACAGGAATTAAATCCATTCCGCAAATCGGGCATTTACCCGGTTCGTTTTGCCTGATTTGAGGATGCATTGAACAGGTGTAAGTGGTTTCTTTCCTTTGCTCATGTAAGTGTTGATGTTCAATGGTGGAGCCTGGCTTAAAAACCAACCAACCCATAAACAAACCTGCAACCAGCACCAAGCCGAATTGGAAGAATCTATTGTTCAATACTTTTTTCATTATTTCCTCAATTTTAAACGTTATCGCCCCATCAACCTCTCCATCATAGCCACAGCAATATGGCCATCAATCAGGGCATCCAAGTATTTGAAACGATAATCCAAAAGTTGTTGTTGCATTCTCAGCACTTCTTCAAAGTTGCTGCCCTCGGTTGTATATTGTACAATCAGGACATTCAACGCCTGATTTGCCAATGATGTCTGGTTTTGATAGAAAACCACCCTGCGTTCGGCATCTTTATAGTCTTTCAGAGCCTCTTCATAATTCACCATCAACAGGTTGCCTGCATCTTGCTTTTGCTCATGGATCGACTGGCGCATAAAATCCGATTCCCGAACGGATGCCGTGTATTTTTTTCGCCATAGCGGGATGGATACGGTTACCATAGGCATCAGCATGTTTTGTCCGTTCATCATACTTTCACTATTTGCCCTTGGTTTGAAAATGTTGTATTTTAAGCCGATCCCAACCATTGGCAAACCCATTTTCCGGTTCATTTTCTCCTGAGAAATGAAAGCGGATTCTTCCTGCTCCAACATTTTCAACATTGGGTTATTGCTTTTAATGCTATCAGGAATTTCAGCGAATGAAATCGGCATTGATGCA
>Ga0209614_1000293_pt1 | contig 45773 bp, 46 predicted proteins | sample BlaSprsedimmetaG_FD_185484 | JGI IMG/M metagenome (GOLD analysis project Ga0209614, IMG submission 185484) | Hot spring sediment bacterial and archeal communities from California, USA to study Microbial Dark Matter (Phase II) - Blank Spring... ...
GGAGTCGTTTCATGCCAATTTAGCCCAATTACCAGCCTCTTGTGCGTTGGCAACTGAAGAGGTGGGCTGAAAAAGCCTCGAAAACATCACAACGGTGTCCAGCCAAAGAAAAAATTACGGATTCAGGTATTATTTATTGTAATCGCCACGAAAAAAGGGTTGGCCGAGAAAAAACGAATGAAAAAAATCTCCGAAAACCAGCGAAATAGCGCATTTTTTTTCATTTCATGAATATGTTTTCCGAATCATGCCTTTTCATTGAAAAATGAAGAAATTTCATGCTGCTTTCACGGATTGTGTGATATCAGCATGTCATCCTTGAAAACGGCGGACGTATTCTTTTACATTGAACTTGCGGGCGCAGCCCGCGGCGCTCATGTACCGGATCTGCCCGAACACGGGGCGTTCGAACCAGGGTCGGTCATGCACCCCGCCGATGCTCCAGGCAATGCCGGTGAAGCCGTTGGGATCCCGGCCGTCCAGTTCGTACTTGTCGTTGAGCAAGATGGCCGCGGCCATGGCCTCCTCGGGCGAGGCGCTCCATTCCAGGATTTTCTTGGCCCAGTACATGCGCATGTACCCGTGCATCTTGCCGGCGGCGACCATTTCCATCTGGGCCGCGTTCCAGAGCGGGTCATGGGTCGCCGCGGCTTCCAGGTCGTCCAGGTCGTAGACGTATGCCCTGGGATCCCGGCGGTGTTTGTCCAGGGTTTTGCGGGCCCAGTCCGGGAATCCCTCCACCGTGTCATAGGCCTGATTGAACCAGCAGAAATTGTCCGCCAGCTCCCGGCGCACGATCAATTCCTCCAGGAAAGCCTTTCGGGATTCGGCCGCGGCGTTGGAGGCCATCACCGCGAGCGCCACGCGCTGGGCTGAAATCTGGCCGAAGTGCAGATAGGGTGAAAGCTCGGACAGGACGGGGGCATTGGGATCATTACGCTGGCCATAGTGCTCCAGGCGTTGGGCGATAAACCTGGTGAGCAGGTCGCGCGCCCCGTTCTCGCCCGGCTCAAGCCAGTCCACTTCGGTCACGCCGTGGTCGATGCGCAGGCTTTGCCGGGCAGCGTCCCAGTCCACGGGCGGAAGGGCCAATGCCCGGGCAAACGCGGGCAGCTCCGGGAAATTTGTCAGGAATTCATCCAGCCGGCGATGGATTTTCGGCCGAATGGTCCGGGCTGCGTATTCCTGCTTGGACGAGGCCTCCCAGCACGGCACAATGTTGTGGGCGTCCGCCTCAAGCACGGGAATGGACACGGCGTCGATGACCTGATCTTTCCAGCGCCGCTTAATGCGCAGCGGATCAAAGTCAGTAACCAGCAGGGAGGCGTTGATCTCGCGCACAAAGGCAGCCAGACTTGGAACCACCTCGCCCAGACGCAGGCAAAAGGGGATGGTGCGTTGCCGCAACCGCGCTTCCACCTGAACCAGTCCCTTGAGCATGAACCCGTATTGGCGGATGGTCGCGCCGAGAAAGTTTGGAGCGAGGCAGAAGACCACGACCAGGGACGCCTTCGTTTCCAGGGCCTGCCTGGCGGCGGCCAGCAACGCCCAGTTGTCGGATACCCGCTGGTCCCGGCTCATCCAGTAGACCACTGGACCTGTGGTTGGTTCTCCCGGGGAAAGCCGGCGCAACCGGGCGGAATGAATGGGAATGGGCATAAGCTTGTTCCGCGGTCAGGCAACGGATATTTTGTGTCACACCAATAAAGAGCGCAAAATCAGTCGGATGAGGCGTCAAAGGCGATCGGCGGGCAATTTCTTTTACGCAACCGTCTCCATGGAAGCGTATTTGGGCTCGTGCAAGGGCAAGAGGATGTCGGCCATGGCCTTGACCCGAAGGAGCTGATCGTAGGCCAGATACGGGTTGATGTTGGTTCCCGGCGGGATGACCTCCATTTCCATGGCCGTGACGCTCTTGGGGGGAAACAGGTTTTCCTCGATCACGCAGAATCCGGTGATGGCCGCGCGCCCGGCCTCGGTGTCCACGAGCACGGTCAGTCCCCCGTCGGTGTGGGCCGGAGTATGGACCACAAAAAGGCCCGGCAGGATTTCCTGGTCTTCGGTGACCACCTTGATCTTTCCGGCTTGTTCCACATCCTCGATGAATTCCTCGTTGTAGCGGTAATCCAGGGGGTGGGGGTCGTGGATCCGCTCCAGTTCCTTGGCATGGACGTAAAAAAAAGCGTTCACGCAGGCGGCGTCGTTTTCGCAATGGTCGTTGTGCAAATGGGTGTGGATGACCATGTCGATGTCCTCGGGTTTCAAATCAAAGCGGGCCAGGCCCTCTTGAAAGGTGTAGATTTTCCCGCCGATGGCTTTTTCCCGGTCTTCGGAGCGCACCGGACTCATTTCTCCCGTGTCCACCAGGACCGTGGGCGCGGTTTCCAAACCCAGGGCTTCCAGGTACCAGGCATAGATGGGGATGGTGTAGGGATGGCCATAGGCGTGCTGGTAAGTCATCATGCCCTGGTCGAACACCTTGGTGCCAAGGACAATGGGATGGATCTTCCATGTGGGCCGTGTTTTCATGGTTTTTCTCCTTTTGATAGGCGGTCTTGACATTGCCCCCCTGGACTCCATGTTACATTATGGAGTCTACTCCCATCGCGAAACAGGGGCAATCCTTCATGGTCCCGGCTCAGGCATGGGTTTGGCCATGTGCTCCGGAACGGTGCAAGGGTGCGATTTTGAAGGCAGAAGAGACGAGGAGGCTTTGCCAGGTGATGAACAATACCGACGAAAACGCTTCGGCGTTATTCACGCAAGAAGAGCTTGAACGCTATGCCGATGTCCTGTTGTGGGCCGCGGAGATTTCCAGGGGAAAGCCCTTCCGGGGCAGTGAGACGGTCCTCATAGAATACGACCAACCGGCCCGGGAATTGGCCGAAGTGCTGTACGTACGGATTTTGGAAAGAGGCCTGGTTCCCCTGCAGCACCAACGCGCCGGCAGTCTGATGGAATACAGTTATCTCACCCTGGCGAACAACAAGCGCCTGAACATTGTGGCCCCGGGAGAACGCGAGCGCATGGGCGGCGTGAACGGATTGATCCGACTTTTGGCCCCGGAATCCTTGACGTATCTTGAGAGCGTTGATCCTGAACTCCAGGCCAGACGGGAAAACGCCCGGGCCCAACTTCAGGAGATGCTCTTTTTCCGGGAACTGCGGCACGCCCTTGGGCGGACCATGGCCGTGTATCCCACGCAATCATTGGCTGATGCGGCCGGTATGCCGCTGTCCGCCTATGCCGCGCAGATTCGCAAGGCCTGTCTGCTGGGCAGCGCTGATCCGGTGCGGGAATGGAAAAGGTTTTGGCGCGAGCAGCACGCGATCATTGATTGGCTCAACGGGCTTGGGGTCAGTGAACTGCATGTTCAGTCCGAAAACGTGGATCTGACGGTGCCTTTGGGTGAGCAGCGAAAATGGCTGGGATTGACCGGAAGGAACATGCCCAGTTTTGAGATTTACACCTCGCCGGACAGCCGCCGCACGGAAGGCGTCTACAAGGCCGATCAGCCCTTGTACATGGGCGGGGTTCGGGTGGAGGACGTTCGTTTAACTTTTCAGCAGGGCCGGGTGGTCCATGTGCAGTCCGGCTCCGGCGTGGATCGGATGCGCCGGTTCATGGCCCTGGAGGAGGGAGCATGGAGGGTTGGAGAATTTTCCATGACCAGCAAAGAGCACTCCCGGATCAACGCATTCATGGCCGCCACCTTGTATGACGAGAATATCGGGGGGCAGGCCGGCAATTGCCATATTGCCCTGGGAGCCAGCCATCCGGATGCCTTTTCCGGAGAACCGGCGGATTTCACGCACTTGCGCCGCCATGAACTGGGGTTCAACGAGTCAACCCAGCACTGGGACCTGGTGAACACGGAACAAAAAAAGGTCACGGCCAGGCTGGCCGACGGGTCCCATAAGGTGATCTACGAGGATGGCGTGTTCACGGCCTGAGCTTTCTTGAGCCGTTCTTCCCGGATCAGGGCCAGGGCCACGTCCAAATCGTACAAGGCCAGGGGCGAATCCCCTTGCCCTTTGTACTGGGCCGCAGCTTGCTGAATCACGTCAAAGGTCAGCCACTCGTGTTTGTCCCAAACCTGGGGGTTTTCCTGGTTCCAGAGCCGGAATTCCACCTGCCCGGCCCGCTCCCGGACGTACATTCGTTCCTTTTTGTTGGCGGGCAAGGGATGATAGTACAGTCCTCGTGCATCCTGCATACGCTTTTCCCTCCTTGGCTTGCGGACAAGGCACTATCCCAAGGCCGCGCAGGGGGCAAGGGGTTTTGACAACGCGCCGGGATGCCCCTATCCGCATCTGCACCAAATATCATCACGGAGTGACCCATGAAAACAGCATTGATCGGCTTTGCCGGCGCGGGCAAAAGCGAGTTGTTCGCGGCCTTGGCCGGACCCGCGGCCCTGCATGCGGGACGGGCCATGGTCAAGGTGCCGGAACCGCGCCTGCAGCCCCTGGCGGATCTGTATCATCCGCCCAAGATCACCTTCACGGAGATCGAGTTTTTGGACCTGCCCGGCGCTGCCGGTGCCAAGGGCGGCGGCCTGGGGGACCGGGTGCTCAACGAGGTGCGGCCGTATGATTGCCTGCTGGCCGTGCTGGACGGTTTTTCCGGCGCGGCAGATCCGCGGGAGCAGTTGCAGGCCCTGGAAGCGGACTTCATCATCGCGGATCTGGCGGTGGTGGAGAAGCGTCTGGAGCGCATCGCCCAGGACAGGAAAAAGGCCAAGCACCTGCATGACGTTGAAGAGGAAAACGCCCTGCTGCAAGCCCGGGAACATCTGGATAAAGAACGTCCATTGCGGGAAAGCCCGGAACTTTCCTCCCAGCCGAAACTGAAAGGCTTTCGCTTCCTCTCGGCCAAGCCCGTGCTCTGGGCCTGGAACGTGGGCGAAGACGCGCTGGGCGGGTTCATCATGCCCGAGGCCGGAGAGGGCGTGGTCCATTTGGCCGTCTCCGCCAGACTGGAGCGGGAACTCTCCGAGATCCAGGACCTGGAAGAACGGCAAGCCTTCATGAGCGACCTGGGGGTGGAGCATTCGGCCCTGGATCGGGTGGTCGGCGGGGTTTACGCCCTGCTGGGGCTGATCACGTTTCTGACCGCCGGGGACAAGGAAGTCCGGGCTTGGCCCCTGCGCAGGGGGCTGCCAGCGGTGGAGGCCGCCGGGGTGATCCATTCGGACATCCAGCGCGGGTTCATCCGGGCCGAGGTGCTTGGCTGGGAGGACTTCCTGGCCTGCAGGACCTTCAAGACGGCCAAGGAACGGGGGCTCCTGCGTCTGGAGGGCAAGGATTACATTGTCAAAGACGGCGACATTATCGAGTTCCGGTTCAATGTGTAAAACTTTGCCGCCTCTTCACGGCCATGCGGCCTGATCCGGAGCCTGGCTCGGTCAAACAGCGCGACAACGCTTTAAAAACACGGCGCAGCCGCCTGGGTTAAAGTCCTTATGCCCCCGATGGATCTTGCCGCTTCCTTGCTCGGCCAACATCTTGCCGTGGTTCTGTACAGGCCCAAATATGCCGAGAATGTCGGCGCCGTGGCCCGGGCCTGCCTGAACACGGGCTGCGAGCGGATCATCCTGGTGGACCCGCGCGACTTTGACCAGAAGCAGGCGCTGCCCCTGGCCACGGTTCATGCCGCGCACCTGCTGAAGCAGGCGATCCATGTTCCTGACCTGCCCCGGGCCTTGAGCGGCTTCACCCAGGTCTACGGAACCACGGCCCGCCTCGGCGGGTGGCGCAGGCATCTGCTCAGTCCGGCCCAGGCAGCGGCAAATATCGCGCGGCAGATGCACGACGGCCATGACGTGGCCCTGTTGTTCGGCCCTGAGGACCGGGGGCTGGGCAATGCCCAGATTGAGACCTGCAGTCATTTGGTCCACATCCCCACGGCCCGGATGGGGGTGTCCTTGAATCTGGCCCAGGCCGTACTCATCCTCTTGTACGAGTGTCTTCTGGCCGCTTCGAAGGCGTCGGGGGCAGGCACGGCGCCGACTTCACGCCATGTGACCCATGCCGAACAGGAAGTCCTGTTCGACTTGCTCAAACAGACCCTGACCGCCATTGACTTCATCAAGGACGACAATCCGGATTATTGGATGTTACGGGTGCGTCGCCTGGTGCAACGCATGGACCTGCGCCGCGAGGAGTTCAACGTGCTCATGGGCGTGTGCCGCCAAGTGGGATGGGCGGTCCAGAGGCGAAAAACCGAAGACGGGTGACAAATAACGAAAGACGCCTGTCAGAGGACCCTGCGTACTCCGATTTTGCGTTGCGCCCAGTAGGCGGCAAAGAGATTTTCCTCCCGGACTCGTTGGCCGGGTTTGGGGCTGTGAATGAACGTGCCCTGGCCCGTGGCAATGCCCACATGGATCCTGTTTTGCTTGCCGATGCGAAAGAATACCAGATCACCGGCACGCAAGTCTTGCACGGGCACGGTCATGCCTTGGCCGAAAATCCCGGCGCTGGTCCTGGGCAAAGAAAACCCATGTTGGGCGTAAACCCAGTTCACGAGGCCGGAGCAATCAAATCCAGTGTGCGGGGAGATGCCTGCTCGTTTATAGGGAATACCGACCTGGGAACGCGCGGTTTGGACCACGGAGTGGGCCAGGCTGCCCGGGGCCGCGGGCCGCGGGGGAGCGTGTCTCGGTGCGCACCCTGTTGAAAACAGCAGGCCCAGCAAGGCCAAAAACAAGACACAACAGGACGAGTTGTTTCGCGATATGCAGGATTTTGAGGGAGTCATCAAAAAATGTTGCGTTTCATGGACTTGGAGCACGGGTGTCAAGGCCATGTTTTTTCAGTCCAACACATTGCTCCAGAAGTTCCTACTTTTTGAAGTCAAGACTTGTCAATTCGTATCTATTCAGCAAAACACAAAAGTGCCCACGGAGCATGGCTGGGTTGCCGTGTTTTGACTCCGTCGCAACTCCTTCTTTGGCCTCGTACCGTCGAACCATTGCAGTCAGGGAACGAAAGTGTGTGCCGTCTGCGTTTGGCAATGGTTCGACGAACGATGCCAGGTTCAGTCAGACAAGCGACAAAGCCAAAACACGGCAACCCAGCCATTAACAATACAGCGACACTTTAGAAAATGTTCACGGAAGCAGGCCTCGTTTACATGTTTTTCTTGCGTTGCAAACTTCTTCGCTGCCTGCGTTGGTCAAAACCGATGCGCTGAAAAGGGCAAATCGTTTTGCAGAATGTCCGGCATCGGTTCTGACCAACGCAGGCAAGCTCGGTCAGACAGTGCAACGCTTGAAAAACATGTAAACGCAGCCCCCATGCAATACCTCGCAATGACAAATTTGACCAGAAAATGTCGCTGTAGTGTTAATCAAATGTGGTGAGTAGTTGTGCGCCAATTCAAAAACACCCGGATGAATCTCAAATGTCAGAAGACCTCGGCTTCAAAGCAGAAAATGTCCGTGCCCTGCTCCTGCCAAGCCGTTGGGTGCAGGCCGGCCTTGCGGCAGGTCTGGGCCAGAAAGGTGTTCCGGTCCCAGCCGTATTCCCTGGCTACCTGGGGCAGAAGCAGACCGGAGTGAATGCCCCGGCGGATGAGCAGGCCGTGGCGGCCGGGCTCGACATCGCCCGGCGCGCAAGGCGTCAAAGGACTGAGAATGGAGATTTCCACGTCCAGGCCGGCCAGTTCGTCCACGGCCAGAGGCGGGAACCGCGGATCGTTGAACGCCGCGGCCCGGGCCATCTCGGCAATGGTCTCGCGCAAGGGTTTGTCGCCGACGACATGGCCGATGCAGCCCCTGAGATGCCCGTGTTTTTTCAGGGTGACAAAGGCCCCGAAGGGCTGCTCCAGTTTTTCGGACACAGCCGTTGGCAGACGCACGTCAGGTTCGAATCGGCTGCGAATGCTCAGCCGGACCAGTTCGTGCAGAGAGTCTTTTTCAGCCTGGGTCAATGTGAAGCGAAAATTCATTGCAAACTCCTTAATATGGGCTTGGCGAACCACGGACTCCAAGAAAAGGAAGAAAACGCATGGGACCCCCTGAGCATCTATCCGGCTGGGCAAACATTGTCTGTTGAGCCTCGGCGGAACTCCCTTGCCGATCTCGTAGCCGCCGAACCATTGCGCGATGATAACAAGCAGCCGTAGTTTTTGCGTCAGGCAATGGTTCGGCGAACGATCTCAGGCTCGGTCAAACAGGCGGCGAGGCTCAACAGACAATGTTTGCCCAGCCGTTATCCTGACCTTTGATGCTTGCAGTATCAACCCATGCGCCTCAGAATCCATATTCCAGCATGGGATGGATCAGGCACGGCGGCAGGCCGGACGGGTCGGCTCGCAAAACCCGGGCCGGAAGCAACACAACCTGTCTGCCCTGGATCTTCAGACGGCCCTGGGCCAGCCATTGCACGGCCTGGGGATAGATGCGGTGCTCCAGGGCCAAAATGCGCGCCCCCAGGCTGTCCACGTCGTCCCCGGACTGGGCCGGGACCGCGGCCTGGATGATGATCGGACCGTGGTCCACCTGTTCGTCCACGAAGTGCACGGTGCACCCGGCCAGGCGCACGCCGTGGGCCGCCGCCTGCTTTTGGGCGTGCAGTCCGGGAAAGGCGGGCAGCAGGGCCGGATGGATGTTCAGCACCCGCCGGGGAAAGGCGGCCAGCAGGTCCGGCCCGACCACGCGCATGAACCCGGCCAGGATCACGGCCTCGACGTCGGCCTGTTCCAGGCTGCGGACAAGGGCCTGGTCGTAGGCTCGCCGGTTGGGATAGTCGTGGTGGGGCAATACCTGGGAGGGAATGCCGTGCTTGGCGGCCCGTTCCAGCCCCTTGACGCCGGGGACGTTGGAAATAACGGTGCTGATGCGCGCATCCAGGATGCCTGATTCTATTCGGTCGATCAGGGCCTGCAGGTTGGACCCGCCGCCGGAGACGAGCACGCCGACGGACAAGGTCACGGCCGGCCGCCTTTCTGGTCCTGGGCGTCCTGGACCACGGCCTGGACCAGGGCCGGGATGGTGTAGTCCTCGGGCTGGATGTCGCTGGTGAAACCGTGGGCCTTCAGTGTCCTCGCGGTGACCGGGCCGATGCAGGCCAGGCGCAGCCCTTCCCGGTGGCGCTGGATCACTTCCGGTGCAATGGCCGTGAAAAAGTTGGTCACTGTCGAAGAACTGGTGAAGGTGATGTAATGCACCTCGCCCTTGTCCAGGGCGGTCATGAGTTCCTCGGCCCCTGTGGTCACGGGCAGGGTGCGGTACACGGGCAGCACCTCCACCCGGGCCCCGGCCCGGAGCAGCTCTTCGGGCAGGACTTCCCGGGCCTGTTCGGCCCTGGGGATGAGCACCCGTTTTCCGGCCACGCCTCTGCTCAGCAGGCCTTGGACAATGTCTTCGGCCACGTATTTGGCCGGGACAAAATCAGCCTTGACGCCGCGCTCGGCCAAGCCCTGGGCCGTGGCCGGTCCGATGGCCGCCACCTGGGTCCCGGCAAAGGCGCGGGCGTCCAGCCCTTGCGTATCGAGCACATCCCAGAACATGCGCACTCCGTTGACCGAGGTGAACACCACCCAGTCGTAGCTGCCGAGCTGCGCAGCCGCATCCTGAATGGGCGCGGGATCGTCCATGGGCGTGACGGCAATGGTCGGGAATTCATGGCAGCAGGCGCCGAGATTCTCCAGCGCGGTCACCACGTCGCTGGCCTGCTCCCGGGACCGGGTGACCACCACGCCCCGGCCCAGCAGCGGCCGCTGCTCAAACCAGTTCAGCTTGTCGTGCAGGGAAACCACTTCGCCCACCACCAGCAAAGACGGCGGGGCAAAACCCTGTTTTTGGGCGTCCTGGGCAATGGCGGCCAGCGTGGAAATCAAGGAACGCTGGCGGCAGGTGGTGCCCCAGCGGACCAGGGCCGCCGGGGTGTGCGCGGACCGTCCGGCCGCGATCAGATTGGCGGTGATATCCGGCAGATTCTTTACGCCCATGAAAAAGACCAGGGTGCTGGCGCTTCGGGCCAGGGCCTCCCAGTCGTGGACGCTTTCGGGCTTGGTCGGGTCCTCGTGGCCGGTGATGAAGGACACGGACGAGGCGAAGCGGCGGTGGGTCAGGGGGATGCCGGCGTAGGCCGGAGCGGCCACGGCCGAAGTCACGCCGGGCACGACCTCGAAGTCAATGCCGTGTTCCAGCAATTCCTCGGCCTCTTCCGCGCCCCGGCCGAAAACATACGGATCCCCGCCCTTGAGACGGGCCACGGTCTTGCCGGCCTTGGCCCGCTCCACCAGCAGGGCGTTGATCTTGTCCTGGGGCAGGGTGTGGTCGCCGCCCTTTTTGCCGACATAGTAAATTTCCGCGTCCGGCCGGCACCAGGTCAAAAACCGTGAATTGGCCAGGTAGTCGTAGACCACGGTGTCCGCGGTTTCCAGCAGCCGCTTGGCCTTGAGGGTGATCAGTTCCGGATCGCCCGGCCCCGCGCCGAGCAGATAGACTTTAGGCATGTGTGCTCCTGATATGTGATGGATAAGTGGCGTTGCTCAATCTTTGATTATTGCCGATGGCAATTTTCGCATTCTTGATCAATTCTCGCAAGAAAATAACATGTCAGTGGATCCAATTGATTTTCCAAAACCGTTGGGAGTGTTTGATCCACCAGATGGTTAATAAAGATGAGGTTTTGCCATCAACCCTCGCAAGACCTGAAGATTGTGAACATCCTCGGCCAGATCCTTGCCCTTGGGCGTTTCCAGGACCATGGGCATATCGGCCAGACGCAGGTCGTTGAGCACGGTGGTAAAGCCCGCCAGCCCGATCTGGCCCTGGCCGATATGTTCGTGCCGGTCCCTGCGGCTGCCCAGGCCCGTCTTGCTGTCGTTGAGATGCAAAAGCCGCAGGTTTTTCAGGCCGACGGCCCGGTCCAGCCGGGTCAAAATTCTATCCAGGCCGCGCTGATCGCGCAAATCATGGCCCGCGGCAAAGCCATGACACGTGTCCCAGCACACGCCCAGCCGATCCGCGTGGCCTGAAGCGGCCATGATCGCTCCCAGTTCTTCCGGGTCCGCGCCCAGGGACGTGCCCGACCCCGCGGTGTTCTCCAGGAGCAAACCCACGGTGTTTGCCTTGGCCCCGGCCTTGGCAAAGGCCTGATCCAGACCCGCGGCAACGCGGGCAATGCCGGCTTCAAGACCCGCGTTTTTATGCGCGCCTGGATGAAGCACCACCCAGCGGATGCCCAGCCGGGCGCAGCGCAGAAATTCCCGGCTCAGGGCATCGTGGGATTTTCGCCGCAAAGCCTCATCCGGCGAAGCCAGGTTGATCAGGTAGGAGGCGTGGGAAAACACGTAAGGAAGACCCCAATTTGTCCAGGCTGCGGCAAAGGCCGCGGCTTCGTCCTCCGAGACATCCGGTGCGGTCCATTGGCGCTGATTGCGGGTGAACAGCTGCAGGACCTCGCCTCGGATCTGGGCGATGCGTGCAAAGGCCATGTGCAGCCCGCCGGCCGTGGGCATGTGCGCGCCGAGAAAAGGCATGCTTCACCGGGATGTCACGTTATCCGTTGTGTGGACCAGGGGGTCGCCTCAGGCATTTGTTTCGTGCTCCATCGGCCTTTGGCGTCCTCGCCTGGTCACGATCAAGGAGTGGCCCCATGGATCCTGCATGACCGCAGAGGGCGGTGGGGCCTGCGAGTAAAAGCAGCTCAGATCGCTTGAGCAATACCCGTTGTCCTTACTCCATCAATCCCTGCAGCCTTTCGCGCAAGGCCAGCAGCTTGGACTGCTTTTCCGAAAGGTTCCGGGCCTTGGCCCGCTCTTTTTCCACCACCTCGGCCGGAGCCTTGGCCTTGAAATCATCGTTGGCCACCTTGCGGTTGACGATGTCCAACTCCTTGGCGGTCTTGGAAAGTTCCTTGGCCAGGCGGTCCAGTTCGGCCTTGAAGTCCACGGCTCCGGCCAAGGGTACGAAGATTTCCAGCCCCTGGACCACGGCGCTGGCCGAGGCCTTGGGCGGTTGGGCATCCGGCGTGAGCCCTATTTTTTCCAGCCGCGCAAGGTACTGGATGGTTTCCTGATTTGCGGCCACAATGTCACGCCGGGCATTCTCCTTGCTTCGAACCAGCACGTTCAGCTTCTGGGACGGCCCAATGCTCAACTCGGAGCGGATATTGCGCACCGCGGTCACCAAATCCTGGATCAGGGACATCTCCCGCGAAGCTTCCTGATCCAGATACTCCGGTCTGGACGGAGGGGCCAAAGCCTCGGCCAGGTTGTTTTGGGCCAGGCCTGGCAGGCTGTCCCAAATTTCCTGGGTGACGAAGGGCATGATCGGATGCAGCAGGATCAGCACCTCGGAAAGGGCCGCGTGCAGGCAATTCTGGGCCGTGTGTTTGGCCTGGACGTCTTCCCCGTATAGATCCGGCTTGATCATTTCCAAATACCAGTCGCAGAATTCATGCCAGATGAATTGATACAGATCCTGGGCCGCGTCGTTGAAGCGGAATTCGGCGATGGCCCTGGCCGTGGAGCATTTGAGTTCTTCCAGGCGATGCAGAACCCAACGGTGACGCAAATCCAGTTCGGCCGGAGCGGGCACGGGCCCGGGCGCGGTCTCGGGCAGGTTGATCAGAGCGAAGCGGGCTGCGTTCCAAAGCTTGTTCACAAAAAAACGGTAGCCCTGGATGCGATCCTCGGAGAGCTTGATGTCCCGGCCCATGGCCGCCATGGCCGTAAGCGTCAAGCGCAGGGCGTCGGTGCCGTACTTGTCGACCATCACCAGGGGGTCGATCACATTGCCCTTGGACTTGCTCATTTTCTGCCCCTCGGAGTCGCGCACCAGGGCGTGAATGTAAACCTGGCGGAAGGGCACGTCGTCGCGAAAATGCAGCCCCATCATCATCATTCGGGCCACCCAGAAAAAGAGGATGTCGAAGCCCGTGACCAGGACCGAGGTGGGGTAATAACTCTTCAGTTCCGGGGTCTCATCGGGCCAGCCCAAGGTGGAAAAAGGCCACAGGGCCGACGAGAACCAGGTGTCCAGCACGTCGCTTTCCTGGATCAGTCTGCCCGAACATTTGGGGCATGCATCGGGGTCTTGCCGGGAAACGATCATTTCTCCGCAGGATTCGCACGTCCAAGCAGGGATGCGGTGACCCCACCAGATCTGCCGGGATATGCACCAGTCCCGGATGTTGTCCAGCCAGTCGAAATAGGTGCGCTCCCATTGCTGGGGCGAGATTTTCGTCCGCCCGTTTTCCACGGCCTTGCGGGCCTTGGCGGCCAGCGGACCCACGGCCACGAACCACTGCTTGGAGACATGGGGTTCAATGACGGTCCGGCAGCGATAGCAATGGCCGACATTGTGCGGATGGTCCTTGATGCCCGTCAAAAAGCCTTTGTCTAGCAAGTCGGCCACGATGCGCTTGCGGCATTCCAGGCGGTCCATTCCGGCGTAGTCCGGGCCGGCCTCCGCGGTCATCCGGGCCTGGTCGTCGATGACCTTGACCATGGCCAGGTTATGTTTGCGGCCCAGTTCAAAATCGTTCATGTCGTGAGCCGGGGTGACCTTGAGGCAGCCGGTGCCGAATTCCCGATCCACATAGGTGTCGGCAATGATCGGCAGTTTGCGGCCCACCAAAGGCAGAATCACTTCCTTGCCCGCCAGATGCGCGAAGCGTTCGTCTTCGGGATGCACGGCCACGGCCGTATCGCCGAGCATGGTTTCAGGACGGGTGGTCATCACCGTGAGATCTCCGGAGCCGTCGGCCAGGGGGTAGCGGATGGCGTGCAGCTTGCCGTCCTCCTGGGAGTGTTCCACTTCCAGATCGGCCAGGGCCGTGCGGCAGCGCGGGCACCAGTTGATAATGTAGTCGCCCTTGTAGATCAGTCCTTCATCATACAGCTGGACAAAAACCTCGCGGACCGCTCGCGACAGGCCTTCGTCCATGGTGAAGCGCAGTCGGGACCAGTCCACCGAGGCCCCCAACCGTCGGACCTGGTTGAGGATTTTGCCGCCGTATTCTTCCTTCCAGGCCCAGATCCGCTCCACAAAGGCCTCCCGGCCCAGCTCCTCCCGGCTTTTGCCCTGAGCGGCCAGGGAGCGTTCCACCACGTTCTGGGTGGCGATGCCGGCGTGGTCCGTGCCCGGAACCCAGAGCACGTCATGGCCCTGCTGGCGGTGAAAACGGCAGAGGATGTCCTGCAACGTGATGTTCAAGGCATGGCCCATGTGCAATGAACCGGTGACATTGGGCGGCGGGATGACCAGGGAATACGGCGGTTTTTTCGCCGTATCCGGAGCCTTGAAGGTTTGCCGGTTTTCCCAGAATTCGATCCATTTTGCTTCCACGTCGCTGGGTTCATACCCCTTGGGGAGTTTGGTTTCGGTCATGTTTTTGCTTCTCCGTGCCTGTCGATTCTCGTACTGACTGCTTGTCCCCGATGCCGGCTGCTGATACTCCAGAGGTCATGTCAAGCGATGAGCAGCGGAACCCGGGACGAGATCACGTCTACGTCCTTTGGGACGAGTCCTATTATTGGGCCTTGCTGCTTTGGCGCTTCCTGCGCCGGGGCCTGGTCCCGTTTCGCCTTGTCCGGGCCCGGGACATCGCAAACGGTCTGCTTGAGCGTTTCCCGCCCGCTGCTCTTCTCGTACCCGGAGGCTGGGCCCGGTTCAAGTCCGCGGCCCTGGGACCCCGGGGCCGACGGGCCATTGGGAAGTATCTTGAGAAGGGCGGCTCCTATCTGGGGTTTTGCGGCGGGGCGGGTCTGGCCTTGCCCGAGTATGACGGATTGGCCCTGTGTCCGCTGTGCCGCAAACCCATGTCCCAGCGCCTGCCAAATTTCAGCGGCAGCGTGGCTGCGACTTTGCATGCCCATCCGTTGGTTCCCGAAAATCTTGCTTCCCCGGTGCATCTGCCGGTATGGTGGCCCTCCCAGTTTGCCCTTCCCCCGGACGCGAACGTTCAGGTCCTGGCCTCCTATGCCGGCCCCGGGCCGGGATTCTGGGTTTCGGATTTGGCCTGGGACGACATTCGCAATCAAGAACCGGAATCCTGGCGGCAGCTCTACGGCATCAACCTGGACCCGGATCAGCTTGCGGGAGAACCCTGCGTCATTGCCGGGGTGTGCGGACAGGGCCGCTATATCCTGAGCTACGCTCATCTGGAAAGTCCGGCTTTCCCGGCGGCGAATTTCTGGCTGGGCCATATGCTTTCTTTGCTTTTGGGGCAACCCCCGGGCATTTTGTCGTCGTCCAATGATCCCTGGACTGCCTCGGATTGGGATTTGCAAAACATGGCCGCTTGCTGGAACGATCCGCGGCTGGCCCGGATGACGGAGGACCTGGAGGAAGTCATTGCCCTGGGCAAGCGCCATTTCCTGCTTTTTTGGCGCTATCCCTGGCTTCTGGGATGGCGCCGCGGCGTGCCCGGTTTTGTCCTGACAACCCTTTTTGCCCAGCTTAAAACAGTCCGCTGTCTCGAACCCGGCAAGGAAGCGCTGCAATACTGGGATTCCCGGGCGGCCGACGCGGCGGACGCCATGGCCGCGTTTCGGGAGCAGATGAGCGCCTATCTTACGGCGGAGCGCCTGGCCTTGCACAATGGTCCGCCCTCATCGCCGGAGGCCTGTTCCAGCGAGGTGCAGCAAATCCGGCGCAACGCCTTGGTGGGCGAGTTTCCAGGTTATGGAGGGCTTTTCGGACACATCGCAAAAACTTTGGATGAATTGCTGTGGCTGTTGTGCAGGTGACGGACAATAAAGGACAGTAGGCAGAAGTCGGAAGTCAGGAGCAAAGAATAGATCATGGAAACCGTGAATACCCTGGAAGCGAATGACGGCAGAAGTTTTCGCACCGGCTGGGCCGCCCTGCTTGGGCCGCCGAATTCCGGGAAATCGACCCTGCTCAACCAAATTCTGGGTCAAAAGGTGAGCATTGTCAGTCCCAAGCCCCAGACCACCCGCAATCAGATCACCGGGATCCTGACCAGGGACGATTTGCAGGTCGTTTTCCTGGACACGCCGGGGTTGCATCGTTTGCGCGGCACAATGAACGCCTTTCTGCTCAAGGCCGCCTGGCAGGCCCTGGCCCGTGCGGACGTGGCCGTGATTGTCCTGGACGCTTCCCTGTACTGCGAGCGTCCACATTTATTGCACAAAGACATGCAGCCCTTGCTGGGGGCTCGAGACCGCTTGCCGGGGCCGTTGCTCATCGCGGCGAATAAGATCGACAAGATCAAGGACCGCAAAAGGTTGCTGCCGCTCATGAAACAGTGGGCCGGGATGTGGCCGGACGCGGATATGTATCCCATTTCCGCGTCCACGGGCGAGGCAGTGGAACCTCTGGTCAGAGGGATTGCCCGGTGCTTGCCCCCGGGGCCGCCGCTTTTTCCCGAGGACCAGCTTTCCACCGTGCCGCTGCGATTCATGGCCGCGGAGATCGTTCGGGAAAAACTGTTCCTGAGCCTGCACGAGGAACTGCCTTACCGCACGGCGGTGGACATTGAAGACTGGGACGAAAAGAGTCAACCCGGACTAACCCGCATTCATGCCGTGATTTTTGTGGAGCGCGACACCCACAAGGCCATGGTGATCGGCAAACAGGGCAGGAACTTGAAAAAGGTCGGCCAAAGGGCGCGGCTGGAACTGGAGGAGCTCCTGGGCGGCAGGGTGTATCTGGAACTGTGGGTCAAGATCCGCTCCAGATGGAGCGAGGACGAACGCTTTCTGCTTTCCCTGGGATTCGGTTCGGCTCCGGACATGGGCGACTAGGACGAAAAAACATCACTGCACTTTCCCGGTCCATCCGCCTCACGCAGGATGCATTCCGGAGCAAACATTTTGTTGGAAAGGATTTTAGATATCAAGAGAACCTGTGAGATTTTGGCAGGGTCAAAAAAAGAAATTGATTTTCTTGTATTCCAGCTATCGGCAGGCCCGCTTCTCTTCTCGGCGGTCCACTGTTCCTTTCATGTTCACATCCGGCTCGTATTGTTGCAAACGGCATTGAAAAAAGGAAGCCACGCTTCCTTTTTTATTTCTGCGTTCCATTAAAATATCGTTTTATTTCAATGTATTATCTGTTGGCCCGATGATTGCCTAGGTTTCTCACGGATCTTCAAGCCCGATGTTCTGCGCTTCATGCACCATCAACCAGGCCCAAACCGATTGCCGAAGAGAAACGAGGGAGTTCATGGACGACATTTTCGAACTGGATGTTGAGCCTCCTGCCCGGACCGCATCCGACAGGGAGGCGTTTTTTGTTCCAAAGCCGGGTCTGTCCGGCCTGGCCCCGGATTTTTTCGCCCCTGCCCCGACCGGCTGTCACCGCAAAAAAAACTCCAAATCCACCTTTCCCCTGAATCCAAAATCCGCCGCGTTTTTGGCTAGGCATTATCCTCAGGCCAAACCCTGCCAGTGGAACCAATGGCATTGGCAGCTCAAGCACCGGATCACTTCCCTGTCGGTTCTGGAAACCGTGCTCGATTTGACCGCAGATGAGCGCAAAGCCCTGCAACCCGGCAAGGACATGCTGCCCATGGCCGTCACACCGTATTACGCCAGCCTGCTGGACCCTCGTGATCCCAAGCAGCCCTTGCGGCGTTGCGTCATCCCTACCATGGACGAGCACCGGATCCTGCCGTGCGAGGAGGGCGATCCCCTGGGCGAGGAGCAGGACAGCCCCGTGCCGGGACTGGTGCATCGCTATCCGGACCGGGTGCTGTTTCTTGTGACGGATTTCTGCTCCACGTACTGCCGCTACTGCACCCGCTCGCGCCGGGTCGGCAAGCGGGAAACAGCCCAAGGGCCCGGCCGGTGGGAGGCGGCCTTGCGCTACATCGGCCGCACTGTGCAAGTCCGGGACGTGCTCATTTCCGGCGGCGACCCCCTGACCATGCCCGACCATGCCCTGGAGTATCTGCTCCAGCGCATCCGGGCCATTGATCATGTGGAGATCATCCGCATCGGCACCAAGGTGCCCATGGTCCTGCCCCAGCGTATCACTGCAAGCCTGACCCACATGCTCAAACGCTATCACCCGCTGTTTATCAGCATCCACAGCGCCCATGCCGAGGAATTGACTCCGGAGGCGGCCCTGGCCTGTTCCCGACTGGCCGATGCGGGCATCCCCCTGGGCGGCCAGACCGTGCTGCTCAAGGGCATCAATGATACCATTGCGGCGCTGACATCCCTGTTTCAGGGCCAACTGCGCAACCGGATCCGTCCCTACTATCTCTACCAGTGCGACCAGGTCCGGGGCACCGGCCACTTCCGCACCAGCGTGAATACGGGCCTGGATTTGATCCGCGGCTTGCGTGGACATACCTCGGGCTATGCCGTGCCCCATTATGTCGTGGATTTGCCCCGTGGGGGCGGAAAAACCCCGTTGTGTCCGGAGTATTTCCAGGGAAGGGACCGTGATGAATTGATCTTCAAGAACTATGCGGGCGAACTGTTCAGGGTGTACGATCCGGCCGACGTCTTTGCAAGCCAAAAGGCAGGTGCGGCATGAGAATCGGCATGATCTACGACCTGCGCGAGCAGTACCTGCTACAGGGATTCAATCTGGAGCAAACCGCGGAGTTCGACAGTACGGCCACGGTGGAGGCCATTGAGCGAGGCATTCGGGATATGGGGCTGGTTCCGGAACGGATCGGCAATCTCTTTGAAGCCATGCCCGCCTTGGGTCAGGGCCGCCGCTGGGATCTGGTTTTCAATATCGCCGAAGGGCTGTACGGCCTGAGCCGGGAGTCTCAGGTCCCGGCCCTGCTGGAAGCGCACCGGATACCCTGCACTTTTTCCGACGCCCTGGTCCTGGCCGTGTGCCTGCACAAGGGCGTGACCAAGCGGATCATCCGCGACCTCGGCCTGCCCACCCCGGATTTTGCCGTTATTCAGGACCTGGCGGAGACCGAGGGCCTGGCCTTGTCCTTTCCGCTGTTTGCCAAGCCCGTGGCCGAAGGCACCAGCAAGGGCATCAGCCAGGCCAGCCTGATCCAGGACAAGAATGCCTTGGAGCGAACCTGCGCGGACCTCTTGGCCCGCTTCCAGCAGCCGGTGCTGGTGGAGCGCTATCTGCCGGGGCGGGAATTCACCGTTGGCGTCGTGGGCACGGGCCCCAAGGCTCGCTGCCTTGGCGCCATGGAGGTTCTGCTCCTGGAAAACGCGGAGCAGGACGTCTATTCCTTGAGCAACAAGGAGGAATACGAGGATCGGGTCCGCTATCAATTGGTGGACGGGGTTCTGTCCCGCAAACTGGCCGGGCTGGCCGTGGACCTCTGGCGCGGACTGGGAGCGCGGGACGCCGGCCGGGTGGACATCCGTCTGGATGAACATGGGCGCCCGCAGATTCTGGAAATCAACCCCTTGCCCGGACTGCACCCGATCCGTTCGGACCTGTCCATTTTGTGCCGCTTTCAGGGCATCACGCACGGCGAACTGATCCGGATGATCATGGAATCGGCCCTGGAGCGTGCCTTGACCGGTCACAACGCACCGTACTCCCCTGTTGCGTCTGTACACGGCACGCGTCATGCGGCCGGTCTGGCCGCATGAACGTTCTGATCGTCCACAACCCCGTCGCGGATCTGGCCTGCCTGGACGATGCCGACGTGCTGGTTCAGACCCGGGCCGTGGGCGATGCCTTGCGCGTCCTGGGCCACGAATACAGGATCCGGCCCTGGCCCGAAGACATGAAGCACGCCCGGGGGGGCATCCGGGTGAAAGCCGGGGATGTGGTCTTCAATCTGGTGGAGTCCATCCAGGGATCGGGCAGAACCGTCCATTTGGTTCCGAGCCTGTTGGAGGAATTGGGCGCGGCCTGTACCGGGGGGTCGTCACGGGCTCTGCTGCACTCCACGAACAAGCTTCTGGCCAAGGAGGTGCTCGCTCAGCACGGCCTGCCCACGCCTGCCTGGCTGGACAGGCAGGACAGGGGCAACGCCCGACCTCCCGGACGGTTTATTGTCAAATCCGTATGGGAGCACGGTTCTTTTGGATTGGACGTGGACAACGTGGTTCTCGTCTCCAGTCGGGTGCGGCTGCTGGCGGAAATGAAAATCCTGCAGGAGCGCCTGGGCGGAGAGTGTTTTGCCGAGGAATACGTTTTTGGCAGGGAGTTCAACCTGGCATTGGTTGAGCAGGATGGTCGGCCGCTTGTCCTGGCGCCGGCGGAGATTTTGTTCACCGGCCATCCGCAGGACGAGCGCCGGGTCGTGGGCTTTCGGGCCAAGTGGTTGGAGCAAAGCCGAGAATACCGGGACACCAAGCGCAGCCTGGAGTTTCCGGAAGCCGACGGTCCCTTGCTGCGCAGGCTGGCCATGATTGCCGTGCAATGCTGGGATGCCTTCGCCCTTTCCGGCTATGCCCGCGTGGACCTGCGCATTGACGCCAAGGACCGCCCCTGGATCATCGACGTGAACGTCAACCCCTGCCTGTCGCCGGATGCCGGATTCCAGGCTTCGTGCGCCGCATCCGGGTTGTCCTTTGCCGAGGTCGTCGACTTGCTGCTGCAGGCGGCCGTATCCAAGAAGGTATGCCGGAGCTCATGAAAAACATTCTTTTTCGGACCCAGGTCAACGCCTCGGACAGCGAGGAGGTGGCCCGACTGCTCAAGACCACCGGATTCTTCAGTCCGGCGGAGGTCGAGGTGGCCGTGGAGCTGGTCCAGGAGCGCCGTCTCAAAGGCGAGACCAGCGGCTATCACTTCCTGATGGCCCAGGGCAAAATGAACGATCTGCTGGGCTACGGCTGCTTCGGCCCGATCCCCTGCACCTTGTCCAGCTTTGACCTCTACTGGATCGCGGTTCATCCCGACGCCCAGGGGCAGGGTCTGGGCAGGCGCCTGATGGCCATGTGCGAAGAGGAAATCGTCAAGCTGGCCGGGACCAGGGTCTATATCGAGACATCCTCGCGGCCTCGATACCATCCCACCCGCTGTTTCTATGAACGGTGCGGATACGGACTGGAAGCAACGCTTCAGGATTTTTACGCGCCGGGCGACCACAAATTCGTGTACCGCAAGATCCTGCGATTTTCGTAGCCAGCCTTTTTGCCAACGTCTATGTTCAAACCGATCCTTCTGCTTTTGTTCTCGAACATGTTCATGACCTTTGCCTGGTACGGCCATCTCAAACACCTGGCCGCCCGGTCCCTGGCCCTGGTGATCCTGTTCAGCTGGGGCATCGCCCTGTTCGAATACACCCTGATGATCCCGGCCAACCGCATCGGCATCAATTTCTATACCCTGGGTCAATTGCGGGTCATGCAGGAGGTCATCAGCCTGAGCGTGTTCGCCGCCTTTGCCTTCGCCTACATGAAGGAGCCTTTGCGTCTGGACTATCTCTGGGCGGCCCTGTGCCTGGTGGGTGCGGTGTATTTCATGTTCCGAGGCGGCCTGGCCCATTAGACAGACGCCGGCCTCATTGTGTATTTAGGCGGCATGTCCCTGCTGAAAACGCCGGCGCGTTTCGCCCTGGTTTCCGTGGCCGCCTCCCTGGTGACCATGGGCCTCAAATTCACCGCCTTTTGGATGACCGGCTCGGTGGGCATTTTTTCCGACGCCGCGGAATCCGTGATCAATCTCGCGGCCGGGCTGATCGCCCTGGCCGCTTTGCTCTTGGCTTCCCGCCCGGCGGACAAGCAACATCCCTACGGCCATGACAAGGTGGAATATTTTGCCAGCGGGGTCGAGGGCACCATGATTCTGATTGCCGCGGCGGCCATTATCATCGCGTCCTTGGGGCGGCTTGCCGCTCCCGTTCCCCTGGAAAACCTTGGAATCGGCGGTGCGGTTCTGATCTTGGCCGCGACAATCAATTACATCGCGGCCCGTCTGCTGCTGCATGGAGCTGAAAAGCACGACAGCATCACCCTGGAAGCAGACGCCAAGCACCTGATGACCGACGTCTGGACCTCCGCGGCTGTTGTCGCCGGTGTCGGGGTGATTCTGGTGGCTCCGCGGGAGTGGTCCTTTCTCGACCCGCTCATTGCCATGGCCGTGGCCTTGAACATCCTGCGCTCAGGAATCGACCTGCTGCGGCGTTCCTGGCACGGGTTAATGGACCACACCCTGCCGGCCGAGGAGGTGCGTATTGTTCAACAGGCAGTGCAAGCTCAGGTCCCGGAGGCGCCTTTTCACGGACTGCGCTCGCGCAAATCCGGCTCCAGGCGATTCGTGGACATGCATCTGCTCTTGCCTGGATCGTGCACGGTCCAGGAAGCCCATGAGCTGTGCGACCGCATCGAACAGCAGGTGGAGGCGCGATTGGATAAAACCAGTCTGACCATTCATGTGGAGCCCGTGGAGGATGATTCCTCGTGGGACGGGCACAACATGGGCGGGGTGGCCAACGACGGTTCGGACGTGTCCGCTCCGCTGCCCAACCAAGAAAAACGGCAAGGAGGATGAGCATGGAATTCCAACGGATGATGCAGCATGCCGGGGTGCTCGGCGTTCTCGGCCTGTTGGGCTTTTTCAAGCCCGTGTTCAGCGCCTTCGCCGCCTTTGCCGCGTTCAGCGTCTGGGGTGCACACGGTTCGCTGCGCTATCTCGGCTATCTGGGATTCGCGGGTGTTTTGGGATTGCTGGGGTTTTTCCGCTAGCTTTGCGTCATGCTTTGGCTTTTCCTGGCCCTGGGCACGGCTTTTTTCGAGGCCCTCAAGGACGTCTTGAGTAAAGGTCAGTTGCAAGAGGGCGATGAATATTTGCTGGCCTGGTCCTACAGCTCAATGGGGCTGCCGCTGACCGGCGCGTATTTGTGGTGGGAGGGCATTCCGCAAATCGGCGACGGTTTTCTGTTGGCCTTGTCATGCGGAGTGGGCCTGAATTTGGTCGCCGTGCCCCTGTACATGCGGGCCATCAAGGCCTCGGATCTTTCCCTGACCCTGCCCATGCTCACCTTTACTCCGCTGTTCATGCTGGGCACGTCCCGGCTGATGCTGGGCGAATTTCCGGACCTTTGGGGCGGATTGGGCATGATCCTGATCATGGCCGGGGCGTATGCCATGTACATCGGCCGCGAAGGGCCGGGGATTCTGGCTCCGATTCAGGCCTTGTGGCGCGAGCCTGGACCCAGGATCATGCTTTTCGTGGCCCTGTTGTGGAGCATTTCCGCGAATCTGGACAAGATCGGAGTGGTCAACTCCTCTCCGGCGTGCTGGCTGTTCTGCTTTTTCACGGTTATGAGCCTGGGGCTTTTTCCTGTTGTCCTGCTCAAGTCTCATCGTCCCCTGGCCAATCTGCGCCGGAACTTCAAAGGGCTTTTGCTGGTGGGATTGACCGGCGCCTTGGCCCTGATCCTGCAGATGTGGGCCCTGACGCTGACCTTGGCCGCTTATGTCGTTTCCATCAAGCGCATCAGCGTGGTCTTCGGCGTGGTCTTCGGGCACATCGTGTTTCAGGAGCAAGGGTTGCTCCGCAGGCTGGTCTGCGCCGGCCTGATGGTTTTCGGCGTGGCTCTTATTTCCAGACCCTGAGAAATTGCGGTGGGACGCGACCATGCCTGGCTGGAATACTAATTGAGGGCAACATTCATGCACAAGAGGCGGATGATGCGCATTGCGGCCAACGAGTCGGCGTCATGAGTCGATTGGGCAAATTGCATTTCGCGCAAAAAAAATGTTTGGGCCAAGCCGGCCTGTTGATGCACCGCCTGGGCATGCTTTGGCCCGGCGCCCGGGTCGGCGTCGCGCTTTCCGGAGGGGTGGACAGCTGGGTCATGCTGCAGGTTCTGCTCTTGCGCCAGCGGATCGTGCCGTTCCCATTTGAAATCATGGCCTTGCATCTTAATCCGGGCTTTGATGCGCACAATCACGCGTCGCTCGCTCCCTGGCTGTTTTCCCACGGAATGGCCGCGCATATTGAACTGACGGACTTCGGTCCCATGGCCCATTCCCCACAAAACAGGGGCAAGTCTCCGTGTTTCGTATGCAGCTGGCATCGCCGCAAGCGCCTTTTCCAGCTGTGCCGTTTTTACGGTCTGACGCATCTGGCCCTGGGGCACAATGCCGACGACCTTGTGCAGACCTTTCTCCTCAATCTGTTACGCAACGGCCGGGTGGAGGGGCTGTCCCCCAAGGAAAGCTTCTTCAAGGGGGAGTTGACTTTGATCCGTCCGCTGCTTCTTCTGGACAAGTCCATGATTCGCAAGGCAGCAGGACGCTGGAATCTTCCCGTGTGGGAGAATCTGTGTCCCTCGAGCCTGACCAGCCAGCGCGTTTTTACGGAAAAATGGCTGCAAACCGTGGTGGGCAATGATCCAAAAATCCGGGCGAACATATACGGCGCCTTGCGTCGCTGGCAGCTTGACGTAGCCTCCTCCATCTAATACGAAGACCTATGCATTGTCGCTTGCTCAACAGGCGGTTTTTCGGCAACAACCATCCAGCCCCGTACCAGAAAGCACAATGATCAGAAAAAAATATCAGATTCTTGTCCTCAAGGACAATGCCGGCAATTGCAGAACATTCACCTTGCGCCTCTGGATCTGTCTGCTGTTGACCGGAATTTTTTTTGCCTCTTTGGCCATGAACGCCTATTTTTTCCAAAACACCCGGCAGAACTGGCTGCTGAGGGTCCGCCTCGACGCGACCCAGAAAAATCTCCTTGATCAGCATGATCAGTTCCGCAGTTTAACTGAAAAACTGAAGCAGGTTGAATCGCAATTGGGCAAGGTCGCCGAATTCAATGCCAAGGTCAGGGTCATGGCCAATCTCGATCCAGGGCACACGCCCGTGGCCACATCCCTGGGGGGCGCCGAGCGTATTGATTTTTCCGAACAATACCTGACCACCCATCGCCAGGAACTCCTGGTCAGAAAAATGCACAATTTCCTGGCGCAGCTTCAGACGGAAACCAGGCTTGAGGAAATCCAGCAGGAGGAATTGCTGGCCGTCCTGCGTTCCAATCAGGGCTTCTTTGCCTCCACGCCGTCCATCTGGCCCACCGAGGGATGGGTTACCTCGGAATTCGGCTACCGTCGTTCCCCTTTTACCGACCGAAGAGAATTTCATAAGGGTCTGGATATCGCGGGTCCCATCGGAACGCCGGTTTACGCCACGGCCAAGGGTTTGGTCATCTCTTCGGAAAAGGACGGAGCTTATGGATTGACGGTCACCATTGACCATGGTTCCGGCATCATCACCAACTACGCCCACCTGCATTCCATCGCGGTCAAGAACGGTCAGAACGTCAGCCGCGGCGAACTGCTGGGATACATGGGCAACACCGGACGCACCACGGGCCCGCACCTGCATTACGAGGTGCGGCTGAACGGCATTCCCGTGGATCCGCTGCGCTATATTCTCAATTGACGGCCAAAAATCAGGGATTGCGAAAAGAAATTTCAGCCTGTCAGTCCTGCTGACAGATCACAACAGCCGCTGATCACCCTCCGTCCTTCCTTGTTCTGATCCTCTGGCTTCCACCCCGAAGCCAGTGATTCTCTCAAGTTCGCTTATCCGTTCACGCGTTTTGCCGCTGGTCTGAAACTTGCTTTGTCTCAGGCATGGATCTGTTCGCCTTTGACCCGAACGTCATTTTCAGCTTCTTTTTGACGCTTTTCCGGGTCAGCCTGCTGGTGTTTCTGCTGCCCTTTTTCGGAGGGGAAAACGCTCCGATTCCCGTGAAGGCCTCGCTTTGCCTTGTTTTGGCTTTGGGTCTGTGGCCGCATTTGTCCTTTGACGCGCAGGCGTTTCCGGCGCATCCGTTCACCATGGCGTTGATGATCCTGGGAGAACTGCTTTTGGGATTGGTGCTGGGGCTGATTGTCCGCGTTTTATTCGCCGCCATCCAGACCGGCGGGCAAATGGTGGGATTTCAGATGGGCTTTGCCATGGTCAACGTGGTGGACCCCAGCACCGGTGTCAGCCAGGCGGTCACCGCCCATTTTTTATACATGACCTCCCTGTTGACCTTTTTGAGCCTCAACGGGCATCTGTATTTGCTGCACGCCTTGACCAGCAGCTTCATGCTCGTGCCTCCGGGCGGGTTGCTGATCACCCCGGCGCTTTCCGATCAGCTTTTGCGCTTCTCCAGTCAAATTTTTGTCCTGGCCATCAAGATCGCCAGCCCGGTGATGATCGCCCTGTTTCTGGTGGACTTGTCCCTGGCTCTGGTGGCCAAGGCCGCACCGCAGATGAACGTCATCTTTGTCGGGTTTCCCCTGAAAATCGGGGTGGGTTTTTTGTTTTTGGGAACCATGTTCACCACGATGGCCTTGTATGTGCAAGACTTCATCATCCGGCTTGGTCCGCTGTTTGACGGGATCATGCGCAGCGGAAGCTGAACCGCCCATCAATGCATGCTCATGGAGTAGGCCGTGCCGCAGAGTGACCCCAGCAGAACAGAAAAAGCCACCCCGAAACAGCGCAACAAGTCCAGGGAAAAAGGCAATGTCCCGCGCAGCCAGGAACTGTCCAAGGTGACAGTCCTTTTGGGAGGCTTTCTGACCCTGTTTTTTCTGATCGGCATCATGGCTGAGCAGATGCAAAGGCTTTTTATCTGGTCGTTCAGCGAAAATTTGTCCACGCAATTCACGCCGGAATCCATTTATCTCCTTTTTCAGGTCATAGCCGGCAAGCTGGCCGTGATGATCCTGCCGGTGTTGACGGTTTGCGCGCTGGTGGCGTTTTTGACCGTACGCCTGCAGGTCGGACATCTTTGGACCATGAAGGTTTTTGATTTTTCGAAAAACCTTTCGCAAAAGTTAAACATCGTCAGCGGATTGAAGCGGCTGTTCATCAGCACCCAGACCTTTGTCCGCCTGATGCGCAGCCTGCTCCAGGCCATGGCCGTGGGCTATGCTCCCTATCTTGTGCTCAAGCAGGAAGCCCCCAACTTTCTTCCCCTCTTTTATCAGGACGCGGGAACAGTTGCCGCATACATGCTGCTGATCGGCGCCAAAATGGTCACCTACGCCCTGGTTCCCATGCTGATCATCGGCATCGCGGACCTGATCTACACTCGCTGGGATTACGAAGAAAATTTGAAAATGACCAAGGATGAAGTCAAGGACGAGCGCAAGCAGGCCGAAGGCGATCCAGTGATCAAAAACAGACAGCGTCAGAAAATGCTGCAGACCATGCAGAAACGAATGCTGGAAAGCGTGCCCAAAGCCGACGTGGTGATCACCAACCCTACCCATCTGGCCGTCGCCTTGAGCTACAATCCGCTGGAAGCGCCCTCGCCGGTGGTCCTGGCCAAGGGCGCGGACTTCATGGCCGCGAAGATCAAGGATATCGCGCGCGAGCACAATATCCCGCTGCGTGAAAACAAGCCCCTGGCACAGGCCTTGTATAAAAGCGTTGATGTGGGACAGATGATTCCAGAGGAACTCTATCAGGCCGTAGCCGCTGTCTTGGCGCAACTGCCAAAATTCAGGCGCCGGTAAGAACAAGGGGATGCTGCAAAAATTTTTGGAATGCTTGAAACAGTCACTCCGGCGAAAGCCGGAATCCAATGTTTTTATATGGTTGGCAAAGGAATCCGGACCTTTTTTGAAGGAAGCAATGGCTTTTTGCAGTAACCTCGGAACAGACGTCATGGCGATGCCGTCATCCTTATTGATGTCCGGCTGAAACCTTTTCAGCACGTCACCGCATTCAAAGCGTCAAAACTATGGCTCAACTCGCAGCAGTCGCCGGAAAAATCGATTACTCCCGCTTTGCCGGATCCGGGAACATTCTCCTGGCCGTGGGCGTGGTGACCATTCTGTTCGTGATGCTCATCCCCCTGCCCACCATCATCCTGGATTCCATGTTGTCCTTGAGCATCTCCCTGGGGTTCGTGGTCCTGTTGACGGCCATGTACATGCGTTCTCCCATGGAATTTTCCATCTTTCCCTCTCTGCTGCTGGTGACCACCCTGCTGCGGTTGGCCCTGAACGTGGCCTCCACCCGCCTGATCCTGCTGCACGGGGAGGAAGGACCGGGCGCTGCGGGCAAAGTCATTGAAGCCTTTGGCCAATTCGTGGTCGGCGGCAACTATGTCATCGGGGTGATCATTTTTCTGGTGATTTTTATATTGAACAAGATGGTCATCACCACGGGCACGACGCGCATCGCCGAGGTGGCGGCCCGGTTCACCCTGGATGCCATGCCCGGCAAGCAAATGGCCATCGAGGCGGATCTCAACGCCGGGCTGATCGACGAAACCGAAGCCAGGCGTACCAGGGAATCCATCCGCAAGGAGGCTGATTTCTACGGGGCCATGGACGGCGCCGCCAAGTTCGTTTCCGGGGACGTCAAGGCAGGCATAATCATCACCGCCGTGAACATCGTGGGGGGGCTGTTCATCGGCGTGTTCCAAAGGGGCATGAGCTGGGCGGATGCGGCTCAGACATTCACCATCCTGACCATCGGCGACGGTTTGGTGGCCCAGATCCCCTCGCTGATCATTTCCACGTCCGCCGGCATCATTGTCAGCCGGGCCGCGGCCGAGGCGGACATGGGGCAAGAATTTCTGGGCCAGTTGACCCTGCATTCCAAGGCCTTGCGTCTGGTGGCCGGCATATTGCTCATCCTCGGGTTGGTGCCGGGCATGCCCACGCTGATGTTTATCCTTTTTTCCGGTCTGTTTTACGGCATTTCGCTCATCGCCGGACGCGGCTCCCAAGAGGCTGAGCAAATGGCCGACAAGGACAGCAAACTCAAGGCGCCGAGCCTGGATACGCCGGAAGAAGTACAGGCCCTGCTGCCCCTGGACGTTTTGGAACTGGAGGTGGGGTATGGTCTCATCCCCCTGGTGGATGAGGATCAAAACGGCAACCTGCTGGCCAGGATCAGGTCCATTCGCCGTCAGTTCGCCCTGGACATGGGCGTGATCATCCCGTCACTGCATCTGCGGGACAATTTGCAGCTCAAGCCGGGTCAATACGTGGTCCTGATCAAGGGCAACCAGGTGGCTTCCGCGGAAATTCTCATCGACCACTATCTGGCCATGGACCCCGGGGACGCCAAGCATCGCATCCAGGGCGTGGAAACCAAGGAGCCCGCGTTCAACCTGCCGGCCTTGTGGATCCCCGAGCGGCAAAAGGATGAAGCCATGCTGGCCGGATACACGGTGGTCGATCCTTCCACCGTGGTCGCCACGCATATCACCGAGGTCTTCCGCCGCAATCTTTTTGAATTCCTGGGACGCCAGGAAGTGCAGGCCTTGCTGGACAACCTGTCCAAGAGGGCTCCCAAGGCCGTGGAGGAGCTGGTGCCGGGGATCATGTCCCTGGGTGCGGTTCAAAGGGTGCTGCAGAACCTGGTTCGTGAAAACGTCTCCATCCGGGATATGCTGACCATCGTGGAAACATTGGCTGATTTCGGTCCCTCCATCAAGGATCCCGACACGCTCACGGAGTACGTCCGTTCACGCATGGCCAGAACAATTGTCAAGCCGTATCTTGCTCCGGACGGAACCCTTCCGGTGATCATTCTGGACCAGGAATGGGAACGCCTGCTGCAGGACAATTTGCGCAAGTCGGACCAGGGCGGCGCCTATTTGAACATTGACCCCCTGCTCGCGCAAAAACTGATCCAGGGCCTCCAGAATGCCATGGAAAAGGCCATTGTCGCCGAGGGACAACCGGTTGCCCTGACCACGCCCGGCCTTCGGTCGCACCTTGCGCAGTTGACGGTGCGCTTCATTCCAACCCTGCCCATCCTTTCCCAAGCCGAAATCCCCCCCGGCGTCAACCTGCACTCCGCGGCCACAGTAAGGATGAATCATGCAGGTTAAAGCTTTTCGCGGGCCTAACACCAGAACAGTGCTCAACCGGATCAGGGAAGAACTGGGTCCGGAAGCTGTCATTTTAAGCACCCAAAATATTAGGGAAAACGGCAAGTCCTCTTGTGAGGTCACGGCGGCCCTGGAATCGCCCGCCAACAACGGCGGGTCCAAGAATGCCGCTTTTCCCGGTTGGCAGGCAATGCATCAGGAATGGAGCATGATCAAAGAGCATATGCTCAGCGTGCTCAAGCCCCAAGCCGATTATGCCCTGCTGACCCCCCGGCAGCGTCAGTCTTTGGAGTATCTGGAACGCGAGGGCATGACCGCGGAAGTTGCCATGCATCTTTGGAGGCAAATGAAAAATGCGCCCGACATTTCCATCCTGGAACCATTGCGGGGCGTTGTGCCGACAAAACCATGGCAGGAAGGGCATTGGCCCGGCAAAATCCATGCCCTGGCGGGGCCGCACGGGGTGGGCAAGACGTCCTCGCTGCTGCGTCTGGCATTGAACATGCGCAAAGAGCATCCCACAAGGCGCATCTGTCTCGTCAACGCCGACCAGCAGCACGGCAAGGGGCGCTTGCTGCTGCAACATTACGCTGAACTGGGAGGATTGCCTTTTTTTGATGTGCGCACTGCCGAAGATTGGCGTGAATTGCTTTGCGAAGCAAAGCGGTTCGATAAAATTTTCATTGATTTTCCTGGGTTGTCTCGGGAAACAAGCCTGCAAACCTGGCTCGCGGAAAAAGAGTTTGAACTCCCCAAGGATGCGTGCGTCCATCTGGTGCTCAATCCGCACTACGCAACATCTTGCCTGAAAAGTTTCGCCAAACGCTTTCATGTGCCGTCCACGGCCAGCGTTATCTGGACAAAACTGGACGAGGCCGAATCATACGGGTCCATGATCAACCTGGGATATATCTCACGTTTGCCCGTCTCGGCCCTGTGCTTCGGCCCCTGCCTGAGTGCGTGCCTGGTTGCGGCAAAGGATCAGCTGCTCTGGAAAATGATCTTCACCCACCGTCTTCCGGAAAGGAAGCAGGAAGAAGATGGCAGGTGACAGAAAGCCGGAAAAGACATATGCATCGAGATAATTACGAAATGCTTTTGGTGTTGATGATGCATCCGCGCAGGAGAAGGACGATATGAACCAACGCGAGCCCCTGGTGCTTTCCGTGACCTCCGGAAAAGGCGGCGTGGGGAAAACCAATCTCTCCATCAACCTGGCCTGCGCTCTTCAGGGCATGGGGCACAGGGTCCTGCTTTTGGACGCTGATCTTGGTCTGGCCAACGTGGACATCCTGTTGGGCTTGGCCCCGCCCTACAACATATTTCATCTGTTGTTCGATGAAAAAAAATTACATGACGTCCTGGTGAGCACGGACTATGGTTTTTCCATCCTCCCGGCATCTTCCGGGGTTCCGGAGATGCTTGCCCTGAGCACGGGCCAAAAACTCGACCTTATTGAAGCCCTGGAGCCCCTGGAGACAAAACTGGACATGCTCATTGTGGACACGGGCGCAGGGATCGGCGACACTGTTCTGTATTTCAACATCGCCGTGCAGGAACGTCTTCTGGTGATCACGCCCGAGCCCACGTCCCTGACGGACGCCTATGCGATCATCAAGGTTTTGCACAACAAACACGGCGTGAACAGATTCAAGGTCATCGCGAACATGGTCGCGGACATCAAGCAGGGCAAGCAGATTTATGGGCGACTGGCCGCGGCGTGCGACAGATTTCTGGACGGGGTCTCCCTGGATCTGGCAGGATGTATTCCCTGGGACGAGACGGTCAAGCGCGCGGTTACACGGCAAACCCCTTTTTATCATTTTTCGCCCAACTCGCCGGCATCTTTGGGCGTGCGGGAAATTGCGCGGTCCATCGGTTCCTGGCAAGAAACGACCAAGACAGATGGGAACATCAAGTTTTTTTGGAAAAAACTCCTGTTCAGGCACTGATGCGCATCATCAGTTCGAGGCCGGGAAACTGCAGTGGGATGCTTGCGATGCCGACATGCGTGGGGCAATCGTGGGACATTATGCCCCCATAATAAAGATCCTGGCCTTGCGCATGAAGGCCAAGGTGCCCCAACACGTTAAGCTGGACGAACTGATCAGCGCGGGGAGTCTCGGGCTGATTGAAGCCCTTGAAAAATTCAAGCCTGATTTGAAAATCAAGTTTGAAACCTATGCCGAGAACAGGATCAAAGGGGCCATGCTTGATGAATTGCGGCGGATGGACTGGTTCACCCGGGGGCTGCGGCAACGGGTGCGGTTGCTGGAGGACAGCGTGCGCAGCGTGGAACAATTCACGGGGCATGTCCCCAGCGTTCAGGAGCTGCAATCCATCACGGGGTTGTCGTCCAAGGAAATCGAACAGGGCCTTGAAGCCCTGCAGAATCAGATCTGCATCAGCCTGGAGGCCGTCGAGGAAGGCCTTTTGCGATCCCAGGACAACAAGGAAAACGACCCGTTCTCCCATACGCTGAACCAGGAACTTGTTGACAAACTCGCTCAACTTATCGATGAATTGACACCACGTGAACGCATGGTGCTCTCCCTGTACTATGTCGAGGAGCTGAACATGCGCGAAACGGCTTCAGTCATGGGAATCACCGAGGGGAGGGTCTCGCAGCTGCATTCCCAAGCCTTGGCCAAACTGCGCGGAAAATTTCATCACATTACCCACAATGTTCGTCGCGTCTTCACTCAGCAAGGAGTATAAGCAATGAGTTACGATAAAAACATGCGTGTTCTGGTAGTGGACGACTTTTCCACCATGCGTCGGATCATCAAGAACATCATGCGTCAACTGGGTTTCAACAATATCGTCGAGGCCGACGACGGCACCACGGCCTGGGAGATTTTGAACAAGGACCGGATCGACTTCATCATTTCGGATTGGAACATGCCCAAAATGACCGGGATTGACCTCTTGCGCAAGGTCAGGGCCAGCGAGGAATTCGCGGATTTGCCCTTTCTCATGGTCACCGCCGAAGGTCTGCAGGAAAACATCATCGAGGCGGTCCAGGCCAAAGTGTCCAACTACATTGTCAAGCCGTTCACCCCTGAAACCCTTGGGCAAAAGATTGACAAGATTTTCGGTTGAGCTGTCCGTCGTGATTTTGCGGTCTGAGGCGGGCGCAGAAAACGAGCATTGACCATGGCTGATCCGTCGCTTTCCGACCTTCCCGAGAACCTCAAGCCACTGGAACACGACGACCAGGTTTTAGACCAGGTTCAAACTTTGCCCCAAGCGTCCCAGAAGGTCGCCCTCGACCTGGACGACGCGCCCTTTCTGCAGGATGAATCCTCTGACGAGCAGGCAAAGCCGCCCCGCGAGCAGGAAGCGCCGGCCGCCTCATCCGTCACCTCGGTTGACGACGAACCAAAGGAAGAGGTCAGAAGTTCAAAAAAAACGATTTTTCTTCTTGGAGGGACAATCCTGCTCATTTTGGTCGGCGTTCTTGTTTTCCAGCTGATCAAGCCCACGGCCCCCCCGGAACCCGCACTTCCCCAAGACCTCTCCCACGAGGAGGCCCCGCCTTTGGCCGCGCCCGCCGTCCAGGAGCACTTCGTCGACCTGGAGCCGTTCTGGATTGCCTATGCCCAAAACTCGGACATCCTTTTTTTGACCATGAAAATGTCCTTGATCATGGAAGATCCCAACCTCCCCCTGGAGATCCAACGCAAGCTCATCATTCTTCGGGACGCGGTTTACTACTATCTGAACAATCGCCCCCTGCCCTCGGTCAAGAGGATAGAAGCGGCGGAGGTCTTGAAGCAGGATTTGTTGTCCGTTCTGAACCAGCATTTAAGCCGCCCCCTGACGGGGGTGCTCATTGAGGAATATCTGGTGCAGTAATGGCCAGTCAGATTCAGCTCCCGGTGCTGCTCTCCCTGTTGCCCAAAGTGGGCAAAATGATCCAGGCGGAACAGGACAGACCCAGCATGCAGCAGGCCTTGGCCGCCGCGCAGATGCGCGACCATGTCCAAAAAGAACGGGAACAAGTCGCGGAATTGAAAAAAACCCAGGAAACCTTGCAGGTTCGTTCGGATGCGGAGCGTGAGCGACGTCATGCCGGACAACATGCACCGCAGGACAAACACGCCCGCGAGGAGGAAGAGGGGGCGCCGGAATCCGTTGATCCCTGGTCGGGACAGATTATCAATATCAAGGTCTGACGCCCTTGCCTCAGCCCTGGATCGACCCATTTCGTCTCGAGCCTTTTGGCAATCTTTTGGACCGTTATGCACCCATCATATTGGATAATTCTTGGTTTGAGCCTGCTGGAGGCCGTGCTGCTGGCCGGGGTGATCGTCTTTTTTTTGCGATTGCGCCGCTCGGAGCAGCTTCTGGCAAAGCTTCAACATAACCAACGAGAATTTCTAAAAAAAATTGAAAAGAACGCGGAGCTGGAAAAACAGCTGCTGGAAAATTTCGCGGGGCGTCAAACCGATCTGCTGCACCTGGAAAGCCAACTGACGGATCGGGAAAACCAGTTGCGCGCCCTCTTGCAACAGGCCGAGGGCCTGATCCAGTCGCCCAGCTTTTTGCGGCACATCATCCTCTCCGGGCACCGCAAGGGCAAATCCGCGCTCGACTTGGCCCAAGCCACCGGTCTCAGCGTTGAGGAGGTGAAAATCATCCTCGAACAGGTCGAGCACTGATCATGGACAAGGAAAGCATGCGCGGCGCTCATGGCCGCCACGCCTTCCCCCGGCCCGCTGCCAGAGATCGTGTTGAGCAATTCCAGAGCCAGCACAGCATAGGCGAGCGCATCACCGGGACTTTTCTGCATTGGCACAGCCGGGACCTGGGCTGGGTGGATTTTCTCGGCAATCCCCTGCTGGCCAGCATGGCCTCGCGCCCCGAACCCGGGGCGAGGCTTATGTTTTTGGTGAAACGCCTGTTTCCGGAGATTGTTCTCCAGGAAATCGTTGCGCACGCCCAACCAGGCATTTTGAATATTCTGCAGCGATTCTGGGCCTGCCAGAGTCTGTTTGAAACCCACTTCAGCCAGCATGCCGCGGCCCCGGCTTGGAACGTCCGGGAAATGGCCGCATCATTCCGCGACATTCTTGAAAACGAGCCTGAATTGCATCGTGAATTCGCGAAACTCTCCAGGCTGCAAACAACAATCAACATGGAACTCGGGGTGCGCGGCTTGGGGCGCTATTTTTCGCTGCCCTGGCTGGCGCATCACATTCGGGACGCGGGGGTGCTGTTGCCCCCCTGGCAACGCCTTACGGCATTGGACAGCCTTCCGTTTCCGGACGAGGCTCAATTCGTGGGCACGCATCCCCTCTTGGGACATCTGGAGATCCATTTCGCCCTGGCTCGCAAACCCGCTGGTTTCACGTTTTATCTCGAACGATTCGAGCGTGAGCCCTCGCTCAAGCCTTGGATTGAAGACTGGCTGCCGCGCCTTGGTCATACACGGCTTGTCCTGCTGGGGGTAAAACCGCTGGGCGGCGGGCTTCGTTCAGGGATCCTGGCCCGCCTGCTGCTTCCCTGGGAGCCGGGCGTGTCCGGGCTGCACGTCCAGGTATGACCATCGACGCCGGATTGCCGATTCATCCGGGCAGCCCCTGGCTGGCGCCCCTGGCTGGATTCTCGGATTTGCCCTTTCGCCTGCTGTGCAGGGAACAGGGCTGCGCCGTGGCCTGCACGGAGATGATCAGCGCCAAGGGGTTGACCCACTGCAATCAATCCACGCAGCGGCTGCTGCTCACCCATTTGACGGATCAACCCTTGGTGGTGCAGCTTTATGGATCGGAAGCGGACAGTTTTGTCCGGCCCATGGAGTTCCTGCTTGAACGGGGATTTCGTTTTTTCGATTTGAACGCCGGCTGCTCAGTGCCCAAAGTGGCCAGGACCGGGAGCGGCGCGGCCTTGTTGCGCACTCCTGAAAAGCTGCTGCAGATCGCCGAGGTCATGGTTCAGGCCGCCGGAGCGGGCAATGTCGGCGTCAAGCTGCGCTTGGGCTGGGACAAAGGAGAGCGGACGTTTCTTGATTTGGGCCGGCCATTGGAAGATCTTGGCGTGGGATGGCTGACCCTGCATCCAAGATGGGCCGTGCAGGGCTTTTCCGGGCAAGCCTTGTGGGATGGCCTGCGCGCGCTGCGCGAGCGGGTTGCCGTTCCGGTCATCGCCAGCGGCGACCTGTTCAGCGCCGAGGATGGCTGCAGGTGCCTGGACGCAACCGGGGTCAACGGAGTCATGTTTGCCCGGGGAGCCCTTTGGGACCCTGCCATATTCAACAAGTACCTGAGTTTGTTCGGTTTGTCCAGGCCTGATGTTTTTTCGCCCCATCATTGCCTTGCAGTGGCTCGTCGGCATATGGTTCTGTGCAGGGAACATCTTTCCGATCGCCGGGCTTTGCTGGCCATGCGCACGGTTGTCCCCAGATATTTGCGCCATTTCCACGGAGCCAAATCACTGCGCCAGAGCTTGACTGCATTGTCATCCTGGTGGGAGCTGGAGGACGTCCTGGATACGCTGTCGAAGTGCGCCAACGCTGAAAAGCAGAACCCAGCCTGCTTGGAACGGACTGCTCATGCACCCGGAGAGCATTGCGACAAGGATTGGCGATGAACATCATTCTGGCTGAAACCGCCGGTTTTTGCATGGGCGTTGACTTGGCCCTGCGCAAACTGGATGCGCTGTTGCGGGAACCAGAGGTGTCCTGTCCGGTTTTTACCCTGGGGCCGATCATCCATAATCCGCAGGTTCTGGACCACTACAAGGCCCGGGGAGTGCGTCAGCTGGACGATCCTTTTTCCTTGCGTTCCGGTCAAAGCGTCGTGGTCCGCGCCCACGGCATCCCCAAAAACATTGAACAGGAGCTGCGGGCCAGGGGCGTCCATCTTGTGGACGCCACCTGTCCCAAGGTCAAAAAAGCCCAGCTGCTCATTGCCAGACAGGCGGCCCAGGGAAGGATCATGCTTTTGCTCGGAGAAGCCGATCATCCCGAGGTTCGCGGGCTATTAAGCTACGCGGAAAGCGGGGCCCGCGTATTGGAGTCGGAGGAGGACTTGGAGGCTGTTTTAAGGGAAGGATGCAGCCCCTGCTTCCTGGCGGCCCAGACCACCCAGGACCGAAAGCTGTATGACCGGATGTCCAGGATTCTTCGTCGTCTGGATCCTGACATGCCGATCCTGGATACAATCTGCGCGGCCACCACGAACAGGCAAACCGAAACCCGACACATCGCCGGGCAGGTCCAGGCCATGATCGTGGTCGGCGGGCGCACCAGCGGAAACACGCGACGCCTTGTCCAGGTGGCGGAACAATCCGGCATCCCCTGTTTTCATGTGGAAACCCTGGCGGATCTTCCCGTCGACAGTCTGCGCGGACTGAACTCGGTCGGCGTCACGGCCGGGGCCTCAACACCGGCCGACAGCATTCAAGGCATCATAAACCATTTGAAATCGCTGTAATTTTATCACTACAGCGACACTTCGGAAAACGCACATTTACGCAGGCGCGTTCATATGTTTTTCTTGCGTTGCAAACTTACTCGTTGCCTGCGATGGTCGGAACCGATGCGCTGAAAAGCAGGGCGCAGTCCGTGAACAACCGCTGGGTTCTCACGGGACAAACTTTTGATGCTCCAGGACCGCGGCGGCTTTCTGGGCTTTGACGATACATGGCGGTCAACCCGTCGAACAAAAGGACCAGTGCATGACCCAGACCAACATTCTGCTTGAAGTGGGCACCAATGAGCTGGAAGTGGTGGAATTCTCCCTGGATGAGCACATTCAAGGACAAGATTCCCCGTATTCCGGGCATTACGCCGTGAACGTGGCCAAGGTTCTGGAAATCATCCGCATGCCCACGATCACCGAACTGCCTCAGGTCTCCCATCCAGCGGTTCTGGGGGCCTTTAATCTCCGCTCATCGATCATTCCCTTGGTGGACTTGAGCGTCTGGCTGGGAAAAACCAAAGCCGAGCTGCACGAAGGCAAGGTTATTGTCACGGAGTTCAACAAGGTGGTCACGGCGTTTCTCGTTTCCGGCGTGAACCGCATTCATCGCATCAACTGGCAGGAGGTGGAGCCGCCCGGACCTTATCTGGCAAGCTTCAGTTCGGATTGCATCACCGGCGTGATCAACCTGGAAGGGCGCATTGTGTTCGTCCTTGATTTGGAAAAGATCGTTGCGGACTTAAACCCCGAACTGGGGCTGCGCATGGACCAGAATCTGGAGCAGCACCGGGGCGAGGCGTACAAGGCCATTATCGCGGACGACTCCTCTTTGATCCGGAACATGCTCAGGGATTTGCTGGAAAAAGCCGGATTCATCGTCGAGTCCAACACCCACGGCCTGGAATTGTGGGACCGGCTGGACGGGCTGCGGCGGCATGCGCGTGAAAACAACGCGGACCTGACGGATTATGTCCAGGTGATTATCGCGGACATCGAGATGCCGGTCATGGACGGTCTGACCTTGTGCAAAAAAATCAAGGAAGACCCGGAATTGCAACAGCTGCCGGTGATTCTCTTTTCCTCCCTGATCACGGACAAATTGCGGCACAAGGGACTGGCCGCCGGCGCCGACGATCAAATCTCCAAACCGGAGGTGACGCAACTCACCCGCCGGGCCAGGGCGCTGATTGAAGCTCGTCGGCAGGATCGCCGGGGGTGAACGCGTCCCGAAAGGGCTTGAAATCAATCCAGCCTGGCCTGCACCGAGCGCATTTTCCCCTGGAGGGCGTTTTCCCGGTTGCGGCGGCAGTCCAGCCGCAAACAGACCAGGATCCGGTCGCAGTCCCGGGCCAGATCAGCCTGGCATCTGCCGACAACCCCCATGACCTGATCCCAATCCCCCTCGATGACCGTGCTCATGGGGCCGAATTGATGCGCCAGTCCGCTGTGTTCGATGATCCGTACGGCCCGGGCCACGTACGCCGAAAGGCTGACGCCCTTGTCCATGGGGAAAATGGACAGTTCCGCGATCACGTTCATGGCTGTCTCGATGCGATGGTTTCGCGCAATGTCTTATGCCAGGGCAAAAACGCCCGGGGAAAAATCAGGCCCGAGTGGTTCCGGGGATGGTCAGCAACACGCTGAGCATGTTGTCGCTGGAATATTTCAAATCCCAGCCCAGCTCCCGGCTCAAGGCCCGCATGTTTTCCCCGTGTTCCAGCTCCACAACGGGAAAATCCCTTGTTTCTGAGGTTGGAAGAATCGTCATTCTGAAAAAGACCCCGTTTTCGGCAAAGCGTTGAATTTCAAAACGCATGCCGAACTCCGTCTGGACATGCTCGTTGCTGAATGCGCTGGTCATGGTGGAAAGGGGCTCTTCCAGGCACCAGAGCAATGCCAGGGGAATCAGCTTGACATGCAAGGACGGTTGGACTTGCAGATCCACGACCATGCTGTGCTTGAAAAACAAGTTGTTGCGCCAGAACTGGAGCAGCCAGGTCCCGAAATGAACCGGATCCACCAGTTCCACCTGGGGTCTGCAATACGTGCCGCGCCACGACAAAACCTCCAGGTGGTTTCTGAAGTCCTCGCCGATATGACGCAACCGCCGGCACTTGTTTTCCACGACCGAGGCGTCTCGGCCCGCCAAATCCCGGTGCAGGCTTTTCATGAACAGCTCTATCTGCATATTCAAGGCATGCGCCGGGTTGTTCAGGTTGTGCACGATCCCGTTGAGCATGCTGCCCGCGGCACGCAGCGTGCGATCTTCCGCCAGGGCCAGAAGGCGGTGCGTCAAGTCCATTCCTTGCTCTCCCTGATCCGCTCCCGCTGCAGCTGAAAGACAAAGCGGACAACGGCCTCCCTGTCAGACTCCCGAATGGAGGTGAAATCCATCACCCAAGCCGGTTTCTCATCGACCTGGTCCCGGCGGTGAATGCGGCCGATGGCGCCGACAAGGCGCAAGGGCACCTGACTGAGAAAAACCACGATTTCCACCCGGTCGTCCAGCTGAAAATCTCTGTCCGCCGTAAAAATCAGTCCGGCTCCGCTGATTTCAACAATGCTCGCGACTACGGGAAAGTCGGTCTGCAAGTGATCCTGGTTGGCGATGCTCAAGAGCATGTCCAGTTTGGCGTTGATGGTTTCCAGATAGTCCAGCAACGTTTCCGGCACTCCCGTCGTCTTGGTTCTGTCCTGTGTCTGGGGCTGGGGCAGGTCGCATCCATGACAGCCGAGATACAGGGAATGGTCCTCGCCGGGGGCGAGAAGCCGCAGGCGGGCGGGCAAGAAGGTCTCGATTCTTGAATAGGTCCTTTTCTGGTCGCTCATGCACCCTCCACGATCGCGTCCCAGGGACCGTTCTCGACCTCCAGGACCATGGCCCGCACCGGGCAGAGACTGGTACACAACCCGCAGGCGGAACATTTTTCACGGATGAACAGCACGGTCCGGGATTGGACATCCATGCGCAAGGCCTGGGTCGGACACAAGGAGGTGCACAACCCGCAATGGATGCAGGAATCTTCCTGCCGGCTGATTTTTTGGGCAATGGGTGTGATTTGAACACCTTGTTTACGCAGGTATTGCAGCCCATGACGAAGGTTTTCCCGGCTTCCGGAAATCTCAATGGTCATGTGGCCTTCCTGCTTGGGGGAAATTCTGGCCTTGAGGATATTGAACGTCAGATCGAAAGATCGGGCCAGATTGCAGACCACCGGTTTGTTCGAGACTCCCGGGGGGAAGGAAAGATAGATTGTTTCCTTGGATTCAGCCATGATTTTTTCCTAAAGTGGTTGCAGATCGTCAGTGATCAAACCGGGTCGAGGATGAAAGAGGCCTGTGGCGGACAGTGTCGCGGCCAGCGCAAAATTCACGGCTTTTTCTGCTCATCCAGGATGGTCTTGGCCCTGGTCGCTTCGGGCAGGGAGGGGAAGCGCTTGATCAAGTCCTCCAGCACCAAAACACCCGCCCGGTCTTTGTTCAACCGAAAAAAGGACACTCCCTGCTTGAGCATTGCCGCCGCGTATTTGTTGCTGGCGGGGTGCTTGCTGATCACGTCCTGGTAGGCCAGCACGGCCTGGGCATAGTCCTCCATCTGGAAAAAGGACTCCCCCTGCCAGAACAAGGCGTTGGAAACCAGTTCGTGCTGAGGGAAGGTGCGCACGAACTCATCCCACATGGATCTGGCCCGGGCATAGTCGCGGCTGTGAAATGCCTGCAAGGCGCCGTCATACAAGGCCTGGGCAGGGTCGTCCACATCTTCGGGGCCGAAAGCGTTCTGCGGGTGCGCCCTGGGCTCGCCGGTCAAGGCCGGTTCGGTTTGCACTTCCAATCCATGCGCCTGGGGAAGGGGGCGGGGACCCAGATCCAGGGACAGCTGGCTGGCGATCATGGCCACGGAGCGATCAAGATAGGAAACCTGCCTGGACAAGTCGGCGATCATGGCGCCGCCCTGGTCATCGCCTTCACTGCGCAGCGCCCGCTGCAGCTCCTCCATCTGGCCCTGGATCACGGCCGTTTGCGTGCGCAACCCCTCGATTTCGGCCCATAGATTGGCCTGGGTCGCTCGCATGGGCGTGCTCAGGCCTTCCAAGTCGGAAAGGATCCTTCCCAGCTCCTGATCCAGGGCGGTCAATTGGCCCTGCATGCGCCGCTGTCTCTCCTCCTGCTCCCAGACCCTGGAAGACAGGGCGTTCATCTCGCCTGTCGTGGCGATGCAGGAAGTAATCAGTAAAATGAGACTCAACAGAACGCAGATTCTGAACATGATCACCTCCGGGCTCGTTTTCTGCCCCAGATGACATAGGCCGCCCCCCCGAGAACCGGGATGAACACGCTCACCGCGATCCAGATGATCTTTTCCTGATGCGTGGCGAAATTCGCGTGAAAGGAATGCCATATGGCCCAAAGGTTGGGCAGGATGGGCAGTGACAAAAGGACCAGGTACAGCAGCACGTTGGACAAGGGAATGTCAAACACGAAGAGTTCCTCAAGGCATGGATCAACGGTGTTTTGATCCGCCGTAGCGGCGGTTGCGGTAGACCGACACCAGAAGCAGCACCGAGCCGATGCTGATGGCGATGTCCGCGCAATTGAACGCCGGCCAGTGGTATTTGCCGATATAAAAATCCAAAAAGTCGATCACCTCCCCCAGCCTGATGCGGTCGACCAGGTTGCCCAGAGCGCCGCCCAGGACCAGGCCGAGAGCAGTGAACAGGACCGTGTCCTCCCTGGGCACGGTGCGCAGCAGATGCAGGATGAGCACCAGGGCCAGGGCCGTGGCCCCCAGGAAGAAATAGGGCCGCCAGACCGCATCCAGTTCGTTTAAAAAACCGAAGGCCGCGCCCTTGTTCAGCACGTGCACCAGGTTGAAGAACCCCGGAATCACGGTTTTCGAGGTCCACAGGGGCATCACCGCGGCCACCCAGAGCTTGGTGGCCTGGTCAACGGCCAGGACGATCAGGGCCAGCAAAAAGACAAGCCGGTAGCGTCTGGTCATTTATCGGCCCTCCATGGCTTCCCGGCAGCGCGCACAGATGTCCGCGTATTGGCCCGGGCCCGGAATATCTTCGCTATACACCCAGCAGCGCGGGCATTTCACACCCGGTGCGGGAGCCACGCCGACGCGCAGGCCGCTGACGTCCTGGCTGACAAAGGCGTGTTCAGGGGCCTCGGCCTCCGGCGCCAGGAGCACCTTGGAGACGATGAACACCTCCCGCAGGTCCGCCGCATGGGCCTGGAGCACGTCCCGCAGGTCCGCGTGGGCGTAAAGGGTCACCTGGGTGTCCAATGAATGGCCGATGGCCCCGGATTGGCGCACCGGCTCGATGGCCTTGGTCGTTTCGCCGCGCACCTGCAGCAGGATCTCCCAGGCCTGGCGCTTATCCTCGCTGAGAAAGTCGGCGGCTGACCGGAAGCGCATCCCGAACACGCTTTTGGACGCGCCCCGGGCGTGTTCGGGCAGGCTCTGGCAGATTTCCTCGGCCGTGAAGCTGAGCACCGGCGCCATGTCCGCCAGCAGGACCTCCAGCACGTGCCAGAGCACGGTCTGGGCGGAACGCCGGGCGCGGCTGTTCGGCGAGGACACGTACAGCCGGTCCTTGACCACGTCCAGGTAAAAGGCGCTCAAGTCCGTGGCGCACATGTTGTGCAACGCATGGAACACCTTGTGGAATTCGAACTGATTATAGGCCTCCACGATTCGTTCATGCCTCCGGTTGATCAGGTCCGTGGCGAACTGGTCCAAGGGCGTCAGCTCGCTCATGGGCAGGCCGTGCTTATCGGCCTGGAAGTCGTGCAAATTGCCCAGCAGAAAGCGGCAGGTGTTGCGGATCCGGCGATAGGCGTCCACCAGCCGGTCCAGGGTCTGGTCGGAAATGCGCACGTCGTCCTGATAGTCCTCGGAGGCCACCCACAGCCGCAGGATTTCCGCCCCGTACTTCTTGATGATCTCCTGGGGAGCAATGACATTGCCCACGGACTTGGACATCTTGCGCCCCTGGGCGTCCACCACGTAGCCGTGGGTCAGCACGGCCTTGTAGGGGGCCACGCCCCGGGTGCCCACGGAGGCCAAAAGCGAGCTGTGAAACCAGCCGCGGTGCTGGTCCGAGCCCTCCAGGTACAAGTCCGCCGGGAAGCGGCATTCGGGCCGCTGTTCCAGGACCGCGGCAAAGCTGGTGCCGGAATCGAACCAGACGTCCAGGATGTCGTCCTCCTTTTCCCAGGCCGTGCCGCCGCACTCCGGACAGACCAAGCCCTGGGGCGCGATGTCCTCCAGGGGCGCCTCGAACCAGTAGTCCGCGCCCCGTTCGTGGCCGGCGAAACGGTCCACCACGGAAAAGACCCAGTCCGCGTCCATGTAGACGTGACCGCAGTCCTTGCACAGCAGAGCCACGATGGGCACGCCCCAGTTGCGCTGCCTGGAAATGCACCAGTCCGGCCGGTGGGCGATCATGTTGTGGATGCGCTCCCGGCCCCAGGCCGGAATCCAGCGCACATGGCCGGTGATGGCGTCCAGGGCCTTTTGCCGCAGGTGGTTTTTCTCCATGGAAATGAACCACTGCATGGTGGCCCGGAAGATGACCGGCTTTTTGCAGCGCCAGCAGTGCGGATAGGAGTGGGTGATGCGCTCCTGGGCCAGGAGGCGGCCGGATTCTTGGAGAATGTCGACGACTCTGGGGTTGGCGTCGAACACGTTCAGGCCGCCCACCTCTTCCGTTGCCGGGTAAAAGCAGCCCTTGTCGTCCAGCGGCGACAGGGTTTCCAGGCCGTAGCGCAGGCCGGTTTCATAGTCTTCCCGGCCATGGCCGGGCGCGGTGTGCACGCATCCGGTGCCGGCCTCCAGGCTGACATAGTCGGCCAGGACCACCGGGGAGGCCCGGTGGTAAAAGGGATGTCGGGCCCGCAAGCCCTCCAGGGCTTTGCCCGGCAGGGTGGCGAGCACGACAGCGTCGCTCCAGCCGAAGACCGGGCGCAATTGCTCCACCATTTCCTCGGCCAGGATAAAGCCCTGATCGCCCGCGCGCACCAGGGCGTAGGAAAATTCCGGGTGCACGGCCACGGCCATGTTGTCCGGGATGGTCCAGGGCGTGGTGGTCCAGATGACGATGGAAACCGTAAGCCCTTGCGCCGCGGGCATGATTTCAACCAGGCGCCGGTCCTCCACGGGAAAGGCCACGTAGATGGACGGCGAGGCGTGGTCGGCGTATTCCACCTCGGCCTCGGCCAGGGCCGTCTCGCAGGAGCAGCACCAGTGCACGGGCTTTTTGTTGCGCACCACCGCGCCCTGGGCCATGAACCGGCCCAGCTCCCGGGCCGTGGCCGCCTCGTAGGCCGGGTTCATGGTGATGTAGGGATCATCCCAGGTTCCGAGCACGCCCAGGCGCTTGAATTCCTCGCGCTGTACGCCCACGTATTTCCAGGCGTATTCCCGGCAGCGTTGCCGGATCTCCAGGGTGGAAACAGCCTTTTTGTTCAGCTTGCATTCCTGTTCCACCTTGAATTCAATGGGCAGCCCGTGGCAGTCCCAGCCCGGCACGTACCTGGCCTGAAAGCCCTGCATGTTCCGGGACTTGATGATGATGTCCTTGAGCACCTTGTTCATGGCCGTGCCCATGTGGATGTTGCCGTTGGCATAGGGCGGCCCGTCGTGCAGGACGTAGGGCTCGCCGCCGGCGTTGGCCTCGACCATGGCCTGGTACGCGTCGATTTGTTCCCACAAGGCCAGGATCGTCGGTTCCAACCGGCTCAGATTGGCCCGCATGGGAAAGGTTGTCTGGGGCAGATTGAGGGTTTTCTTGTATTCGGTCATCGGGTTTCCTTGTGGACGTTGACGAAGATGGACAACAGGCAAAAACAACTGCAAAATTTGGAATAAGCCATCGCGGAAGTCAAGGCAATCCGAAGCGTTGAACGGGAAAAGCAGCAGATGGGCAAGGGTCTTGACACAGCGAAAAATGTTCACTAATCATATTTTTCTTTGCTGCGGGGTGGAGCAGTATGGCAGCTCGTCGGGCTCATAACCCGAAGGTCGCAGGTTCAAATCCTGCCCCCGCTACCAATAAAATCAAGGGCTTGGAGCTGAATCAGCTTCAAGCCCTTTTTCTTTTGCTCCCCACCTGTCTGAGAATGATTATTTGGAAAATGGATTTTGTTTTCATATATTTTCTCAAGTCACGTGCAAAGTTACACCCCCCCCCATCAATCCACTTCTGGATCGGCTTGTCATGACTTTGGGTAAGTAAAAATCCAGGCCCGTTCACCGATGTCCGATTTCCGGCCTCGGACCTCGATCCTTTTGACCTCAAGCGTGCGCCAGAAAAAAGCATATCTCACGCCCGGGCCTGGCGGCCCTCGAGCCGCGGAGCTCACGGAGAAAGAAGTGGAGAAATGGAAAAGATTTTCGCTTTGCGCCTTCCATGAGAAGGCTAGTCAACGTCCGCCGTGGCGGACCACCTTTTAGCCTGCGAGCCCTGTTGAGCAGCCCCGATAAGTCATGCTTCCATTCGCACTCTTTGTGGGCCTTTGCCATTAGGCCCGGTGCACTGTGGGATCCTCATATTGGAAGCTGCCACCTTGAGCTCGGTCTTTGCGGTTGCCGGCAAGCAACTGGACCTGGACGCAAAACGCAGTCTTCCGGACGGGACTTTTCTTTATTGGGCTTC
>Ga0209614_1000294_pt1 | contig 45749 bp, 20 predicted proteins | sample BlaSprsedimmetaG_FD_185484 | JGI IMG/M metagenome (GOLD analysis project Ga0209614, IMG submission 185484) | Hot spring sediment bacterial and archeal communities from California, USA to study Microbial Dark Matter (Phase II) - Blank Spring... ...
GCGGTACGGTTGTTGACACTGCCACGACTTTCCAATTCAATGGCATTAGTTTCGGCTTCAATAAAGATCTGGAAGCGACTCAGGTCAATCTGTATGAGGTCATGGTCGATATTGGTGATCCGATTGATGTTCCACCAGCCCCTTGGGAAGCCTATTTTATTGATCAATGGGGTTTTATTGGAAATAAATCCGGTGGTTGGCACTTAACACCACAAATTGCTGGTGATGTCGAAATATCTGGAGACAATGCACCGACCGGATGGGCTGCAATAAGTGGTAATTTCGGTGAACCCGTTGCTCCCTCTACCGATAAAGCGCTGTTAATTTCCGGTTCTCTTACATTAACCGGCGGTGGATTTGAAGACCTAGCCAGTTTGCGTTTTGGTATTTTCTATGGTGATAGTCTCGGAACACTTGATTCTACTGATATAGGGTATGCCTGGAACGGGTCAGATGCTCACCAAACCGGTTATCTCTTCGTACCACCCAGCGAAAGCAATGTAGCAACTTGGGGAACTACAAACGGAACAGTTGGTACCATTGTTGATGATCAGTGGTTTAATATTAATAGTGGCACTGTTCTTAGTTCGGTCCTTCAGTGGCCTGCTAATTCGATTGGTGCTGCAGGTACTTATGACTTCGAAATATCCATTTCCCCTCAGACTGGCGGAAATAATTTGATCAATTTCAACTTCCTAAAAACCGATGGTAGTTATGGATTCGCCCATTCCGTAACTGATGCAACTCCTGCATCTGACAAGTTCAATAATATCGCTTTCGCAATCAATAATTCGACAACGACTTCGATGTATATTGAGGCTGTCCAGATTGATAAGGGTGAATCGATTAGTGTAGATATTAAAGAGGGAACGAAGTTGCCAACAGTCTACGCTCTGAGACAGAACTATCCGAACCCGTTCAACCCAACGACGATGATCGAATTTGACCTGCCGAAACAGAGCGACGTCAAATTGGTTGTCTACGATATCATGGGACGTAAGGTTGCGGAACTGGCATCCGGAAAGCTGAATGCCGGCTACCACAAGCTCAACTTCAATGCCGCACATCTCGCCTCTGGTGTTTATTTCTATAAACTCCAGGCGGGTGATTTCGTCAGCATTAAGAAGATGATGCTTCTGAAGTAGCCCTGTCTGTTCTTGTATTATTCTGATAACTGCGAAGCAGCCTGTCCGTCAACGAAGGACAGGCTGCTTCTGTTAAACTCTCAAACGAGACGATGGACAACCAAAAAAAAGAAAATGGACATCTCGCATGAAAATAACAATTCCCCTGCTGTGGTCACTGTTTTCATTAATCTACTCCTGTGATCAAATCACCAATCGGACAGAAAGCACTCTCCCCTATTTGCGGAAACAGGGTTCAGCTACGCAGCTGATTGTTGATGGACAACCCTTTTTAATTCGGGGTGGTGAACTGGGCAATTCTTCTTTCACAAGCCTAGAGTATATGCAGCCGGTCTGGGCAAAACTGAATGCCATGCATCTGAATACGGTGCTGGCGCCGGTCTTCTGGGAATTGATTGAACCGGCAGAGGGCGAATTTGACTTTACACTATACGACCGACTTATCAAGGAAGCCCGCAAACACGACCTGAAGCTAGTGCTGTTATGGTTCGGCTCCTGGAAAAACAGCATGTCCAGTCACGCACCCGCCTGGGTAAAAAAAGACCAGGCAAGATTTCCAAGAATAAAAGACGATCGGGGCAAGAGTCACGAAATATTGACCCCCTTCAGTGAAAACAATCTTCAGGCAGATTTGAAAGCATTTCAAGCCCTCATGAAACATATTAAAGCCATTGATGAGGAGCACCATACCATCATCATGATTCAGCCGGAAAACGAAATCGGAATGCTGCCCACCGCCCGGGATTACCACCTGCTGGCAAATCAAAAATTCCGGGAGGATGTTCCTGCGGAGCTGATTGAATACCTAAGAAAGAACAGGAAAAATCTGGTACCCGAATTTCAGGAAGTCTGGGCGAAAAACGGTTATCGGGAGTCCGGAACCTGGGAGGAAATCTTCGGAAAAGGTCTGCATACCGACGAAATTTTCATGGCGTGGTATTTTGCCAAATATACCAATGCCATCGCTGCGGCAGGCAAAGCGAGCTATCCACTACCCATGTACGTCAATGCGGCACTGATCCGTCCCGGGTATCAACCCGGACAGTATCCCAGCGCCGGACCTCTCCCCCACCTCATGGATATCTGGAAAGCGGCGGCACCGGCAATTGATTTTCTGGCGCCGGATATCTATTTTAAGAACATCGAATACTGGTGTGACCTCTACACCCGCCAGGAAAATCCGCTTTTCATCCCGGAGCACCGTTTTGACAATATGGCAGCTACGAAAGCCGCCTTTGTATTTGGTCATTATGAAGCCATCGGCTTCTCCCCTTTTGCCATCGAATCCACCGCCAATCCGGAAAATGAACCGTTAGGGAAAGTCTATCATTTAATCGCTCAAATGACCCCCATCATTACAGCCAGGCAGGGACAAAATAAAATTGATGGCGTGCTCTTCGACAAAAAAAATCAGGCGACTCTTTTACGGTTTGGCGATTACGAGTTCACGGTGCGGCACAGCTATACCCTTGGCTACGAGGAAAATGCAAAAAACGATGAGTGGGAAACAACCGGCGCACTGATTGTCCAAACAGGTACAGACGAATTTTATCTCGCCGGCTCCGGTGTCGTTATCACCTTTGCGAATGTAATAAATCCCGCATTGAACGTCGGAATTTTAAAAGCCGAAGAGGGCAGATTCGAGAATAGTAAATGGAAAGTCATCCGGCATTTGAACGGTGATCAGACGCACCAGGGACGTCATATTCGGATATTGCACGGTGATGGATTCGCCATTCAAAGATTTGAACTGTACAATTATGAATGAGGCGCCGTCATTACGATTCCTGAGCCTGTATCCATGATAGATTTTATTATTTATTTTCAAGACAATTTACGGAAGGCACTTAGCGCTGCAGGATACTGCGCCATGAATCGGACTAAGCCGGAGATTCCCAAAGGATGGACCTAAGTGAGTATCAAAATGCAATAAAATGGAATTAATATGGAACGTAAAATCATCAAAATAATAACTGTAACAGCGCTTCTCTGGCTGCAAAATTCTACGTCACTTTTCGCTCAAATAGTTACAATTAATGCCGGCAGTCATCAGATTATCAATTGGGAAAAGACACACTCTGCCCAACTCAAAGGAAGCGTCGTCCCAAAAGAAACTGAAGTAGAATGGTCATGCTCGCAGAATTCCGACGTTGTTTTTAAGGATGCTTCAAGCCCGGTGACCGAAGTTACTTTCCCCCGCCCCGGTTATTATCTATTAACTCTTAGCGCTGAAAATTTGCACAGCGGTTCGGTAATTGTAAACGTTTTTACACCGAATGCATATAAGCAAAGACTTTCTGACCTGATGAATTTAATGACTGTTGAAGAGAAGATCAATCAGCTAACCAATGAAACTGATGCGATTCCCCGGCTGGGAATTCCTAAATACAATTATTGGAGCGAAGCCCTGCACGGAGTACTGGCAGGCGGCGCAACTTCATTTCCGCAAGCTGTGGCAATGGGCGCCACCTGGGACCCCGAACTTTTATACCGTGTTGCTTCCGCCATATCCGATGAAGCCCGGGCTTATAATAGTAAGTATGGAAAAGGTTTATCTTACTGGAGCCCGACTATTAATATTGCCCGTGACCCGCGCTGGGGCAGAAATGAAGAATCTTATAGTGAAGACCCTTATCTCTTATCACGAATGGGTGTTGCATTTGTTAAAGGGATGCAAGGCGACCACCCCTACTACTTAAAAACAGTCGCAACACCGAAACACTTTCTTGCCAACAATGAAGAAGAACGCCGTCATACCGGTTCTTCGAATGTTGATATGCGCAGTATGTTTGAATATTACTTACCGGCATTTCAAAAAGCAATTGTTGAGGGTAAAGCATTTTCGATAATGGGTGCTTACAACGAAGTAAACCACGTCCCGAGCAATGCAAATATGTTTTTAATGACCGATCTGTTAAGGCGCAACTGGGATTTTGAAGGATATGTTGTTTCGGACTGCGGCGCAATCAATGATATGTTAAACGGGCATCACTTTTTTGAAACCGGAGCCGAAGCTGTTGCCAGAAGTATCCTCGCAGGCTGTGATCTGAATTGCGGTCAAGCCTATCGTCAATATCTACAGGACGCTCTCAATGAAGGTATGCTGACAGAAAAAGACCTCGATCGTGCGTTGGAGAGAGTCCTTTCAGCGCGTTTTCGTCTGGGTGAATTCGATCCGCCTGACGCAGTGCCGTACAGTTCAATTGAAGATGATAAACTCGACAGTAAAGAGCATCGTGAACTGGCACTTGAAGCAGCGCGGAAATCAATGGTCCTTCTGAAGAACAACGGGATTTTACCGTTACAAAAAGATAAAATTAAAACGATTGCCGTTATTGGTCCGAATGCTGCAGAAGCTCAGTTGGGTATTTACAGCGGCTTCCCAAATATTCTGGTCAGTCCGCTTGAAGGAATAAAAGATAAAGCCGGCGCACTGGGAATTAAAGTAGATTATACTTTGGGATGTGATTTGGGTGGCGGATTGCTGAGACCTATTGATCCCGAATATTTTACGGAAGTTGAAGGCACGGATAAAAAAGGAATGAAAGGTGAGTACTTTAATAACATGACATTATCCGGTGAACCCGTTATGACCCGGATTGATTCGACTATCAATTTTAGTTTCGGGTCTAATTCACCTGCCCCCGGAATTCCGGCAGATCAGTTTTCCGTACGCTGGACCGGTAAAATAATTCCTCCCGATATTATTTATCATATCGGCACCAGTTGCGATGATGGGTCACGTTTATATCTGGACGGGAAATTAATTATTGATGATTGGATTGAACACGGTGAAAAACCTGTCGGAGCGGAAGTCAAACTTATCCCGGGAAAAGAGTATGCAATAGTGTTCGAATATTTCGATAATTCGTTGGGTGCCGCAGCAAGATTAACCTGGGACCTTGGTCAAAAAGATTTTACGAAAGCTAAAAAAGTCGCCGCCAATAATGATGTCGTGATTCTCGTCCTCGGTACTTCACCCGGTCTTTCCCAGGAAGAACTTGACCGGAAGGAAATTGAATTGCCTCAGGTTCAAAGAGATTTGATTGAAGAAGTTGCATCCGTGAATCCAAATATTGTCATTGTACTGGTCAACGGCGGACCCGTTGCACTTGCCGGAACAGAAACCAAAGCGGCAGCAATTGTTGAAGCCTGGTATGCCGGCGAATTCGGCGGAACAGCCATTGCAGACGTATTATTCGGTGATGTGAATCCCGGTGGTAAACTTCCCCAAACATTTTATTCCTCTACCCAGCAGCTCCCACCTATGTCTGACTATGATATTATTAATAATCCCCGTACTTACATGTATTTCGATCAGCCTGTTTTATATCCATTCGGACACGGACTTTCATACACTCAATTCGAATATCGTAATTTAACACTCAGTTCCGCTAACATTAAGAAGAATGGTGAAATTGTAATTCAATTTACCGTACAGAACACAGGTAAAATGAAAGGCGATGAAGTTGCCCAGGTTTATGTACATTCAAAGGATGCATCAATAAAAGTACCGCTAAACCAATTAAAAAGGTTTGAAAGAGTGACACTTTTACCGGACGAAAAAAGAAGGCTCTCTTTTAAAATACCTGCCTCCGAACTTAGTTTTTACAGTACCAGGACAAACGAATTGGAAACAGAACCGGGGAAATGGGAAATTCAGGTTGGTAGTTCTTCCAGGGATATACGATTAAAAAAGACTTTTAGCATTGAGTGAGATAAAAAATATTCAAAACCTTCAACATAAAAAAAATGTCAAAATATTAATGCTTTAACTAATAAAATACAATCATGAGGAGCAGGATGACAAAGAAAAGGTTTTTCAAAACCTGTGAAAAGACCGGAAAAATCACAGGTTTGAAATTTGAAAGTAAATGGTATTACTACCTCGGATTTCCGTTTTGGGGGATTTTAGCGACATTGTGGATTTTAATTCGGGTCATCCCCAAACCCAGCCGCCTGAGTTATCCCTGTATGAAAATCGCTATTCCGATTTCCGGTTCATTTTTTGTTTTTTTGGGTGGACTACTGACGTCTGTCTTATCATTTCATAAAATAAAATCATTATTCAGAAAAGAAAAAGCAAGTGTCGTGCTGGTGTCTTTACTATGCATTGTTTGTCTGATTGGCATTGCTGTCATGGTATCGAGCTCGAGTCAGCCCGGATATGCCGGGTATGCCACTATCCAGCAGGAACCCAACAATCCCATGGGAGAAGCACAAGGCTATTATCCCGGACGCGTCGTTTGGATACACAATGCTGATGCAACCGATGAGGAACTCACCAATCAAGCCATTTGTGATGGCGACGGCTGGTTCAAGCCCGAGCATAATAATCAGGAGGTTGTTGATGCAATGCTCGATCAGGCTGTCAAGGAAATCACCGGAGAGACCGATGTTGCCAGCGCCTGGGATAAGATATTCAGATATAATAACGCAAAAAGAGGAAAAGGTGATATCGGATATCAGTTTGATCAAAACGAGAAAATAATGATAAAAATCAACCGAACCAGCGCCTGGGGAATGGGCGGCTGGAATGCAAATATTTCCGATGATTTTACCCGGGGCAATAATATGTACTTTGGCACGTCGGAAACCTCACCCCAGCTGGTTTTGTCCCTTTTACGGCATTTGGTCAATGTAGTCGGGATCGAACAGGCTAATATCTATATCGGTGACCCCATGAAACATATCTATAAGGCTGATTATGATCTTTGGAAACCTGAATTCCCCAATGTTCACTACCTGGATCATGATCGAACAGATCTGGGCAGAGAAGTGGCGGAGGAAGGCGATTCTGTTATATATTATTCGGACCGCGGCGGAGTGCTGAGAACAGGCAGCTGGGGCAATATGGCGTTTGGTGATCCCGTTTATCAGGATCATTTTTACAAAATTTTTGAAGAATGCGAGTATCTGATAAATCTCCCGACTTTGAAAGGGCATCGTCGCGCAGGTATTACGATGTTTGCGAAAAATCATTTTGGTTCGCATACCCGTGAAAGTGCCATACATCTTCATATGGGTCTGGTATGTCCCGATGAACCGGGTGTCATTCCTGCAAACGAACGTCATGAATATGGTATGTATCGGGTGCAGGTTGATTATATGGGGTGGAAATTGATCCGGGAAAAAGCGCTGATTTATCTGATGGATGCTTTATGGTCCGCAGGACATGAAGTCATTCAGCCGTCCAAATGGAAAACCGCGCCTTTTCATGATGATTGGAGTTCTTCCATTTTTATTTCCCAGGATCAGGTGGCGATCGAATCGGTCGGCTATGATTTTCTCAGATACGAGTACACCCAGGAACGGCATCCGAATCTGACGTATGCGCAAATGCAGGGCGCCGACGATTATTTGCACCAGGCGGCTGATTCCGTTAACTGGCCTACAGGTCTGATCTATGACCCGGAAAACGACGGGACTCCCATTCCATCCTTGGGTGTTCATGAACACTGGAACAATCCCGTGGATAAAGAATACTCTGGGAATCTGGGACTGGATGCCGGGATCGAACTGTTGACCCGGGATGCTTCTAATGTTACTCAGGATGATACCGTCATCGTGCATCATGTTGCCGATGTGCCGATCGTTGATGGAAATGCCGATGATGCCTGCTGGGGTCAAACAGACTGGCAGGAAATCGGACAGACCTGGATACCCTACGATGCCTTTATCCTTTCTGACGATTTTACCGGACGATATAAATGCGTCTGGAACAGCGACAGCAACCGGGTCTATTTCCTGGTGGACATTATAGACGATGTTCTTGTGGACGGTTATCAGGTCGGTGACGGCGGGTATTACACATACGATGTTCTCGTACTGTTCGTGGATGAAGACCATTCCGGCGGACTGCATCAGCAGGGTCAGGGTGCCCAGAACTCAGAAAATGCGTTTGCCTATCACATCAATGTGAATTTCCCGGGAGAAGATAACACAACTCATGAAATGGTCGCTATGGATCAGTTCGAATGGAACCAAACCGTAAATTACGCCGATCATTTCCCAGACTTTGCTTTGAAGCAGTACCGTCACAAAAATATTTATGAATTTTCACTACAGATGTATAGTGATGATCTCGACATTGATCAGCCGGAAGCATCACTGGTAAACCTGACTGAAAATAAAATTATCGGATTTTCCATGGCTTATTGTGATAACGATGATCCCGCTGAGTTTCCCAAAACCCGGGATAATTTTTTCGGATCGGTAAATGTTGCCCATGAGGATTCAAACAACCATTGGATCAACTCCAGTGATTTCGGAAACATGAAATTAGTGGATACAACCAGCAGTGTCGGTATTGCCGATAGAGATGAACGTACCATCTCCTCGGATTACAGACTGTCTCAGAATTATCCCAACCCGTTTAATGCAACTACGACGATTCAATATTCCATTCCGCGCTCAGATTATATATCAATAAAAGTATTTGATCTACGGGGTCAGGAAGTGGCAACCTTATTCGAGGGCAGACGTATGGCAGGTAACTACGTCGTTACCTTCGATGGAAGCGAATTAGCCAGCGGGATCTATTTTTACCAGTTGAAATCAGAAAGGTTTAACCAGACAAGAAAATTTATGTTAGCTAAATAATTGTTATATGCGGCTTCATCCTTGATCAGAAAGGTTACTGTTTTGAATGGACTCATTTTCTATAATTAAGAGAGGAATGAAAACACGCATGGAAATATATTGTTGCCGACATTGGCGGGGATGTGGAAAATACAAGAGATCAAGGAATTTGAAATAATCGAAAAAATGAAAATGCAACGACTAACGATTTTATGGTTTCTTCTTTCGGCTCTCATATATCCTATGGAGAAGTCACAATATTCCGATTATCCGATATCAGCCGTCAGTATCAAAGATATCTCTATCAACGATGACTTCTGGCTGCCGAAAATCGAGCTTATTCAGGATGTCACGATCCGGCATGCACTGGATAAATGTGACCAGGAAGGACGCCTGGAAAATTTTTTAGTGGCAGGCGGGAAAATGGAGGGCTCATATAAAGGTAAGATGCCTTTCGACGATACTGATGTGTATAAAATCATCGAGGGTGCTTCCTATTCGTTAATCAGCAAACCCAATCCCGAACTGGACGCTGTGCTTGACTCTGTAATCACCATTATCGAAACCGGTCAGGAGCCCGACGGATATCTGACGACCTGGTTTACGATTGACCGACAACATCCGCCCGCCTGGTGGGTAAAACCTTCGACTACGCGCTGGAAACATCTCGAAAGCAGCCATGAACTCTATAACAGCGGTCATCTGTTTGAGGCGGCGACAGCTCACTACCGGGCAACCGGCAAACGCAGCTTACTGGACATCGCCCTTAAAAATGCCGACCTGCTGGTTGAGAATTTCGAGCCCCGAAAATTACGCAAACCTCCGGGTCATCAAATCGTTGAAACGGGCTTAATACAGCTTTACCATATTACAAAAAATATTGAATACCTTGAACTGGCAAAATTTTTCCTCGATTTGAGAGGAGATTCAACTACGCACGCGCTGTATGGCGAGTATAGCCAGGATCACCTGTTGGTTACCCGGCAAACCGAAGCCGTTGGGCATGCCGTCCGGGCTCTGTATATGTATGCCGGCATGACCGATATAGCCGCCCTTTATCGTGATCAGAATTACCTTGGGGCTGTCCATAATCTCTGGGAAAATACTTATCATAAAAAAATGTACATCACCGGCGGGCTGGGTTCAAGACGCGAAGGAGAAGCGTTCGGCGATGACTATGAGCTGCCGAATCTGACCGCCTATAACGAAACCTGCGCCGCCATTGCCAGTGTTTACTGGAATCACCGCCTGTTTCGCTTGACGGGTCATTCAAAATATTACGACATCATCGAAAGAACCCTGTACAATGGCTTGATATCCGGGATTTCCCTGGACGGAAAGAAATTCTTTTATCCCAATCCCACCGAATCTGACGGAACGTATAAATTTAACATGGGCTCCTGCACCCGACAGCCCTGGTTCGACTGTTCCTGCTGCCCGACCAATCTGATCCGCTTTATTCCTTCAATTCCCACCTTGATTTATGCCGTCAGTGAAGACAGTCTCTATATGAATCTGTTTGTCGCAAGTCGTGCGCATTTGGTCATTGGCGGACAAAAAGTCGGCATCACCCAGGAAACAGACTATCCCTGGGACGGTTACATTAATATCTCCGTTTATCCGGAAAAAAGAGCGAAATTTACCCTGAAACTGCGGCTTCCGGGGTGGGCTCAGGGTAGCGCTGCGACAGATGACCTGTATTCCTATTTAAATAAAAACTGCGCTGAGATTACGTTAAAAGTCAACGGGCAGGCAGAAAAAATTATCCTGAACAAAGGCTACGCTGAAATTACCCGAAAATGGAAGCCAAGTGATAAAGTCGAGCTGGTTTTGCCGATGAACATCAGAAAGGTGGTCACCAATGAAAAAGTCATCGAAAACAGGAATAAAGTTGCCTTTGAATATGGACCGATCGTCTATTGCGCCGAAGAGATTGACAACAGGCATATAGCGGATATTTCCATATCCGACGATACAGAGTTGAAAATGTTTGAAAAACGAATTCTGTCTGAAAGAGTGATGGCGATGCAGGGGAAAATTCACCAGAAAGAATTCACCTTGGTCCCTTACTATTTATGGTCCAACAGAGGTGTTGGAAAAATGAAAGTGTGGTTCCCGAGACAATGATAAAGTTTATTGATAATATCAGACTATTGAAATTCATTGCTGAAGTAATGGGATGGTTATGCTGGATAAATGTCCTATTGGGTCAGTCGGCGTCTTTTCAGACCTATATGAATCCGGTCATTCCCGGCGACCACCCGGACTGTACATTATCGCGAATAGGTAACGACTTTTATACCACCGGTTCGTCTTTTAATGTCACACCGGTAATCTATCACTCGACCGATCTGGTACACTGGGAAGCCATCGCCCAGCCGGTTAGCGCCGCCTGGACGAATTATGGCGACTCTCCGGGCGGCGGCTGCTGGGGCGGTCAGATGGTTTACTATAACGGTGAGTACTGGCATTTCTTCTCAAGAGCCAATACGATGCATTTTGTGAAAGCGCCAGATCCGAAAGGTCCCTGGAGCATGCCCGTTAAAATCAACAATCCTGCAACGCTGCCCTATGGTTTGGGATATGATAATTCCGTTTTTATTGATGATGACAATAAATGGTATCTGGTGGTAAAGAACGGCAAACCCAATAACGGCATTGTCGAGCTGGGCAATGATGGTCAACCCACCGGTGTGGTTTATGATTTGAATTGGTTGAATCCTGATCCGTCCTATCCCTATGGCTGGGCGGAAGGACCGGTGATATGGAAATACAATGGCTATTATTACTATTCGTTTGCCCGCGACCTGGGCGGCGGTCAAAAGGTCATGCGGAGTCAGACCCTGACAGCCGAGCAATCCGCCTGGGAAATGTTGGGCGACTTTTTCAACGAAAGTGATCCGCTAAAGTATACCTCCCTCTTTACCAGCCCGAATCACGCCTCCGCCGCTATATTGCTCGACGACAGCACCGCCTGGGTCGTTCACCCCCTTTACGCCAGGAGCGAATGGAAAGGTCAGGGACGCCAGGGTTTGTTAAACCAAGTCCGTTATGATGCCGATAACAGACCTGTCGCTGATTATCCGATCAACAGTCCGTTTACAGCACCGAACCTGCCAGACAGTGGGATTCCCTGGATGGTACCGCATTCGGATTTCTTCACTTCAGCGGAACTGCATCCGGAATGGTCGTTTCTGGGCTATACTCCTCAGGATAAATACTCGCTTACAGACCGTCCCGGTTGGCTGCTACTGACACCCAAGAATCGCGCCGCAGCCAATACGGTCATTAAAAATGACGGCGAACATAACTACACACTGATCACCAGGTTGGACTTTAGTGCTCAGTCTACCGCAGATGAGGCGGGGCTCTGGATCATGCGGGGCGATCAGACAATGGCTGTCAAACTGGTCAGCACCTTATCAGCTACAAACCAAAAAATCGTGGCTTTCAGCTATCAAGGTACAAAATATGAAACCGAAAACGGCATCGGCGATACATTGTGGCTCAAATTGATTCGGATCAATCACCTGATCGGCGGTTATTACAGCGCTGACGGGATTGACTGGACTGCTTTGGGTGAAGCCTTTGACATTTCCGAAATTGATTCCTATTCCGATTTTTCGACTTTTACCGGAACGCGGCAGGGGCTATATGTGAGGGGAGCGAATCCCGCCTGGTTTGATTTTTATATCTACCGGGATGCCTATACTCCGATTTTAGCCGAATGTCCGGCTAACCAGTATGGCATGTCTTTGTCCCGCCGAACCGATGGAATCGCCTCACTGGATATGATTCATAATAATGATTGGGCGCTTTATGCCGGGGTGGAATTCGGTAACACAGAATATCATAAGAGTCCCGATTCCCTTGAGTTTACGGCTTCGTGCGGTTCATCCGGGGGCATAATCGAAGTCTGGCTCGATTCACTGGACAGCGGGAACAAAATTGCCGAATGTAATATCACGAGTACCGGCAGCTGGACAAATTTCCGGCGTTTTGTGACAAATGTTACCACACCGGTGACGGGAAATCACGATATTTACCTGCAATTTAAAGGAACCGATACCGAAAAACTCTTTATGCTGAAATGGTTGACTTTTATAGATTGCCAGCCCGATACATCGGTGGGGACAATTGAGCCAGACCGGCTGCCCGGTGAATTTAAACTGCATCAAAATTTTCCCAATCCCTTTAATCCGACAACCATGATTCAGTATTCTGTTCCAGTGAAAGGTTTTGTTTCCTTAAAAGTATTCGATCTGGCAGGGAAAGAGGTGATGACTTTATGCGAAGGCAATTTTCCGGCGGGTCATTATACGGCGACCTTCGACGGGAGCGAACTTTCGAGCGGACTTTATTTTTATGTATTGCATGCCGGCAATGCTGTCCGATCCAAAAAAATGATTTTAATCAAGTAATCCGTGTAAACAGCAAAGGAAAATCTATGCCAAAAGTCTTTTTCAGAAGGTGGTCGAAAATTCCCAATCAGATCATTTCATTGTCCGTTTTTCTGCTTCCAATGTTATTTATCCTTCCTATAAAGGCTGAAATCATCACAGTTAACGGCAAGGTGACCACCGGCGACGCCGCCGTCCAGTACGTCCTGGTAATCTTCGAGGATGCCCTCGATACAACCCAGCGCTATACCACGGTCACAGACTTGCTAGGCAATTATCAGCTCGAACTGTCAACTACTGCAATGAAAATGACAAACGGTTTTCAAACCGGCTTTTATTTGGAACAAAATTATCCCAATCCCTTCTCCTCTGCAACTACCATTCAATATTCGCTCCAGCGGCGTACGGATGTCAATCTTACGATCTACGATCTGCTGGGAAGAGTCGTCCGGAAAATCGAGCCCGGTAACCAACCCGCAGGGATTCACTGGGTGCAATGGGACGGTCGTAACGGTTATGGTCAGCGGGTGGCAACCGGTCTCTATTTTTACCGGTTGGAAGCCGGCGATGAAGTAAAAGTCATGAAGATGGTCTACGATGGCACTGGCGGCGTTCACCGGATTTCTTCGATTCCTGCTTATCCGGTACAATCATCGAAACAACCTCTTAAGAAAAATTCGGCTCTGCAGGGTCGGAATTTTATTGTAAAAATCGCCAACTGTGATACCACTTATCCGCTGATCGAGCCGATTCAGTTCGAAAACATTGCAATTGCCCAGGATACAACGATCAATTTTACGGTATCGGCAATTCCTTCGGTAACGATTTATTCGGATAGTCTGCGGCAATATATCCGGGGCTTTGGGGCGGCGAACATCCTGCCCTGGCGACCGGATATGACCGACAGCGAAATTCAGAAAGCCTTTGGAACAGGCGATGGACAAATCGGTTTTTCGATGTTACGGCTGCGCCTGCCTTCTGACGAAACATCCTGGTCTTTCGATCAACAGGTAGCCACCGCAAAAAAGGCGTATAATATGGGCGTACTGATCTTTGCCTCGCCCTGGTCGCCCCCGGCAAGGATGAAAAGTAATAATAACACAACCGGCGGCTATCTTCTGGAAGAACATTATCAGGCTTTTGCGGATCATTTAAACTCTTTCATTGATTATATGGCGGATAATGAGGTTCCTTTATACGCCGTTTCCGTCCAAAATGAACCGGATGTTGAGGTGAATTATGAATCCTGCGACTGGAGTCCGGAACAGATGCGGAAATTTATGGCGGAAAATGCCGCTTCCATTAACACCAGAGTCATCGCCCCGGAATCGTTCCAGTTCCGGAAAAACATGTCCGACCCGATTCTGAACGACTCCGCCGCCTGTGCCAATCTGGACATCGTCGGCGGTCATATTTACGGTGGCGGACTGGAGCCCTATCCCCTGGCGGAAGAAAAGGGTAAAGAAATCTGGATGACCGAACACCTTGATACCGACGTCAGCTGGGATGCGGTTTTAAGAACCGGGAAAGAGATACATGACTGCATGAACGCCGGCATGAGCGCCTATGTCTGGTGGTATATCGTGCGGTTTTACGGTCCCATTTATGACGGCGAAATGGGAACCCAAAAAGGGGCGGTCTCTAAACGCGGCTATGTCATGTCGCAATATGCCCGCTTCGTGCGTCCCGGCTATCATCGGATTAAATGCCACGCCACACCGCAACGCTATGTCTATGTTTCAGCCTATAAAAGTGAAACAGGCAAACTCGTTATTGTTGCCGTCAATCAGAGCAGTTTAGCGCTTAATCAAACATTCATCCTGACCAATAACGATATAACAGCTTTGACTCCCTATACCACATCACAAATTAAAAATTGCGAACCGACAGACGAAATTGCCATCAGCAACAGACGCTGCATGGTTGTGCTGGAGCCTTCAAGCATTACCACCTTTGTATCGAAATAAAAACTGAAAGGAAATTTTCATGAGACGTTTTAAGATTATTATTGCAAAATTATTTAAACGCACGGCATTTTCGGTGGTCTTCATTCTCCTCTTTTCCCTTGCAGCCAATGCCCAATCGGACACCATCGAGACCAACGTCCCAGCCCTGAAGGACATTTATGCCAACGATTTTTACATTGGCTGCCTCCTCTCCTACCCGCATATCGGTTTGCCGGACGATCCCTATGTTCCGGAAACCTATATCGTCGCTCCCAACGGCGGCTATCTGATCAAATTCCACATGAACAGTATGTCGCCGGGCAACAATATGAAACCGCAGTACACCGTGGATATCAGCGCCAGCGCCGCCGCCTACAGCGCCGCATCCGCTACCGATAAGGATTCTGTTGACACCCATCCAATTGTCAATTTTAACGGAAATCTGATCGCACAACTCGATTGGGCGCAGCGGCAGGGCTTCACATTTCGCGGACATACTTTGGTCTGGCATAATCAGCACCCGGGTACGGCTTTTTTCCGAACCGGCTATTCCAGCAGCGGTGCCCGTCTGTCAAAAGAAAAAATGAACGAACGGCTGGACAACTACATCAAAGAAGTGATCCGTCTGCTGCATGAAGGCTGGCCAGGTTTACTGTCGGCAATGGATGTAGTCAATGAAGCCGTCAATGACGACGGTACCGATCGAATCACCAACAACGAATGGTACACGACCTATGGGGATAACAGCTTCATCATGAAAGCATTTGAGCTGACCCGCAAGTGGACCGAATATTACGGCGAAGATCAGATAAAACTGTATTATAATGACTACAACACCCACCTTCCGGCAAAAGCAGACGGAATTGTACGGATCTGCACACCGATCTATGAAGCCGGTTATCTGGACGGTATCGGTATGCAGGATCACGACGGGTACAACTATCCCACCGCCGAGCAATGGATTGCCTCCTATGATAAATTTGCGGCAATCAGCACTGAAATTGCCGTCACGGAACTGGACGTCAGACCCAGCAACGATACCGCAACCCGCTGGGCGACACAAGCCAATCAATACGCCGCTCTGTTTAAATGCTTTGTCGAGCGCAGCATGTTTTCCGGTCGCGGCAAGCTCATCAGCGTTTCCAAAGATGGTCTGAACGACAAATATGCTTTCGTTGCCGATGCTTCACTCTGGGACGATAATAACAAATGTAAACCGGCTTTTTATGCCGTCGTGAATGTCGGTAATTATTATAATATACTGGATTCGCTAATAACCGCTGCTGACTCCCTGCACGAATCGGACTACACCATCGAATCATGGTCAGATTTCAGCGCATCGCGAACCTATGCCCGGGATGTCATGAATCGCAATTATTCCTATCAGGTATCGGCGGCGGACACCCTGGCAAAAGCCTGGGCGGAGCTGAGTCAATCAATTGATAATCTGATCAGTCTGCAGAAGCTGGAATCCATGAAGCCGGTTATCGTGGAAGCCGAATCCGGTGACGTGGGCAGTGAATTCAACATCTTGCAGGATGGTTCCATCAATTATGTAAGCATCCAGACCAATTCAACCGCCTATAATCCCGGCAGTCCGGCGCGGATGATATCCTATGAAATTACCTTCCCCGATACCGGCGTTTATGACCTTTTCGCCCGCATACGGGTCGGATCCGGCACCTATGATGATGACAGCTTTTTCTATGGTAACGGATTTGGCGAAAAGGACTGCGCTGTGGACAGTGAATGGATTTTTGTCAACGGTTTGGCGGCAGCTGGGTTCGCAAGTCCGGCGGATGTGGTATTCGAAGCCGGCGGTCTGGGCTCCGGTGTCTGGAAATGGCTCAATCTTTCACAAAATGCCTATCAAGGAAGTATTACCGCCACCTTCCATGTGGAAGATTCCTTGACGAGAACTTTTCAGATCGGCGCCCGGGAAGACGGTCTCGATATTGACAAACTGGCTTTCGGCAAATCGAGCCTCTACTTTACGGTCGAAAACCTTGATAACCACGAACCGGGTTCTGTGGAATGGCCGTATGAGAATGTCTGGGAAGGTCCTCCGCTGGCTTCCAATCAGCCAAAGTTTGTGGGAAATATTTACAGTTCTTCACAGGTAGAAAATTTTGCCGCGTACTGGAATCAGGTCACACCGGAAAACGCCGGCAAATGGGGCAGCGTCGAAGGCACCCGCGATGTCATGAACTGGAGTGGTCTTGACGCCGCCTATAACCTGGCAAAGGATAACGGCTTTCCATTCCATTTTCATGTGCTGATCTGGGGCGCTCAGCAGCCCGCCTGGATAAACGACCTGTCGGCTGATGAACAGCTAGAAGAGATCACGGAATGGTTCGAGGCGGTGGCGGAAAGATATCCCGACATTGATTATCTGGAAGTGGTTAATGAACCGCTGCCGGGTCACAATCCGCCGGATGGGACCAGTGGACGGGCAAATTATAAAGCCGCTCTCGGCGGCGATGGCGACTCCGGCTGGGACTGGGTGCTGAATGCCTTCCGAATGGCGCGGGAGATTTTCCCCGCGGAGACCCGCCTGATGCTGAACGATTACAGTATTATCAACAGTTCAAGCAGTACCTCCACCTATCTGCAGATTATCGAATTGCTACAGGCAGAAAATTTAATTGACATCATCGGCGAACAGGGACATGCCTTTACGACGACCGCAACGACGACGACCATGCGCACGAATCTCAACGCCCTGGCAGCCACCGGTCTACCCATCCAGATTACCGAGCTGGATATTGATGGCACTTCCGACGCCGTTCAACTACAGAGTTATCAGCGGATTTTCCCAGCGCTGTATGAACATCCCGGTGTGGAAGGAATTACCCTGTGGGGCTGGCGGCGCGGACTCTGGCGTGATGAACAGGGCGCCTATCTGATCAATCAGGACGGCACCGAAAGACCGGCGCTGGAATGGCTGCGTAACTATCTGGATACCCTGAATATCGTCGTGGCTGTGGAAGATTTTCAGAGTCTGCCCGGTGAATTCAGTCTCAGTCAAAATTACCCCAACCCATTCAATCCGACGACCACTATTGCATTCACTATTCCGGAACCCACGACCGTACAAATACTCATCTACGACCTGAGCGGTCGCGAAGTTTGGCACAGTGTCAAATCCAACTATAGTACCGGAAATTATACACTAACCTGGAACGGCGTTAATCAAGCCGGGGCGAGTGTTGTCAGCGGAATCTACCTGCTGCATATGATCACGCCCCAATACTCAGTCAGCCGGAAAATGGTGCTGATGAAGTGAACCCGGCATTTCGGGCATATATCTCTTTGTGACAAAAAGATGCTAAAAGTATCTTCGTCAAATTATGCCCGAATATTGGGACTCTTTTTGCACAAATTTTGCATTTTTTACTTGACATATTTAACCGTTTCAATTAAAATTTAACCAGTACAATAAACAGGGATAGTAAGGCATGGAAAAGTTCATCAATTCTAATAATCATGAATTTGAACCAGCATGCAACAGCGACCGCTGGCGTCTTGGTTGCAAGCTAGTGTTCATTATCGGTTTCGTATCTCTCTTTATGTCCCAGTCTCTGATGGCGACAGGAACTATCAAGGGAAGGGTTATTGACAGGCAATCAAAAAAGGCACTACCGGCGGCGAATATTATTGTCAAAGGTACCAATCTCGGAACGGCAGCCGATCTGGAGGGGAACTATTTTCTCAACTATGTACCGTCGGGACAACAAGTTCTCGAAGTGACTTATATCGGGTACGAAACAGTTGATATTGAAGTAATAGTTCCAGAAGACGGTGTCGTAACGAGAGACCTGATGCTTTCGCCTGTGGCAGTCAAAGGTGAAGCGGTGGTAATCACCGGTCAGGCTGCCAGCCAGGGTGCCGCAATCAACCAGCAAATCTCGTCGAATACCATTAAAAACGTTGTGTCCAGCTCAAAAATCCGCGAATTGCCCGATGAAAGTGCCGCAGCAGCCTTGAGTCGTCTGCCGGGAGTGTCCCTGATGGATGGAGATAAAATCAGCATCCGGGGTGTCCAGGCGAAACAGAATTTAATTTTGGTTAATGGAGTTCAGTTGCCCTCTACCGATATGGAAGATCGTTCCACTAATTTAGGCTTCTTTTCGTCCAATATGCTGGCTGGTATTGAAGTTACCAAGGCAGTTACACCGGATATGGATGCCAATGCGATTGGGGGCGTTGTCAACCTGAGATTAAGAGAAGCTCCGACCGGGTTCCAGTACGACCTGTTCACTCAGGGTAGTTATAATACCCAGGACCACACCTATCCCGGTCAGAATTTCAAAGTATGGGGCAGTGTCAGTAACCGCTTTTTCAACGATAAACTGGGTGTTTTCATCCAGGGCAATGCCGATCGCTCGAATGTCGGAAATGACGAAGCCACCGCTGGTTATTCCATAGATGACGATAGCGCTCCATATGGTGAAGCTCCTTACCTGATGGAAACTTTTGTGTTTCTTGACGAAGAAAATATTATCACCAATTACGGTGGCAGTGTATTTCTGGACTACAAACTCCCCAATGGAAAAATAATCCTGCAAAATGCCCTAGCCCACACGATTAACGATAATGCCAGATACCGTCTGGAATACGATTTTTCTATCACTGAAGCGGTGTATACTTTAAATCGTGATAAACATAACAAAGAGCTGCTTATCAATGCGCTCCAATTTCATTATAATTTCGGCAAGGTTAGAGCCGACCTGGGGCTTTCGCATTCCTTCAGTGATAAGAATACTGATGTACGCTATGGTGATCCGGGGAATGAATTTGGTTTTCAGAATGTCTTGTCCGATACTACATTTGTTGATAATAATGGTGCACCGATCACCTATGAAAGTACCCGGCGCAATCTAACACATAAAGATGTATTCGATATTAAACTTAAATCAGATAATTGGGAGAACGCTCCGATATATGGCTGGTGCGTTACCCGCAATGAAGCGTTTAAACAACACTTATATAACGGAACACTGGATTTTACCGTTCCCATATCTTTTCTGAATACTATCTCCGGTGATATTAAACTGGGTGGAAAATTCACCCGTTCAGTCCGTACCAACGATATTGAAGCATCCTATCGCCGGACTGGTGAAGATGATTTTTATAACGGGGTCCTTACTTTTTTGGGTACTGATGATACCCTACATGTTAAAAAGAATCCATTGCTTTTTTCTGACATCAGAAACTATGATTATGATCGGGGTAAATATTTCTTCGAAGGGGATTATGAATTCAAATATGCTCTGGATAAGGATATGATGGATGAATTCATACCCGGTGCCGTCGCAGGTTGGTTAAAATCCCGACATAAAGCCAATTCACTCAGAGATGATTTTGACGGTTCTGAACTATTTACCGCGGCGTACCTGATGGGTGATTTCAATATTGGTCCGCGTTTATCATTCCTTGGAGGAGGTAGATTCGAGCACTTCAATATGGATTATACCGCAAATTTTGTCTATTGCACTCATTCAGTTGATGGCGATGCCAATTATAAGACCAGGTCTATTGAGCGCAATGACGATACCTTTTTCCCGAATGCTCAGATCCGTTATAAATTCACAGAGTGGGGCGATCTCCGGGCAGCCTACTCGAAGACGATTTCGCGTCCTGATTATATGGCGATTTTGCCGAGTGTTTATTATGAAAACGGCGGCGGAGTAGCGGCGGGGAATTCAGACCTCAAACCTGCCGTAGCGAATAATTATGATGTTTACATGTCTATCTATAACAATGAAATCGGTTTATTGACGCTGGGTGGTTTCTATAAAGAGATTGATAATGTCTTTTTCAGAACTGAGATATATTATCCACACTTGAGTCGTTATGGTGTGTCATGTCCGGACTCAGCCGGAATGGTTGACGCCGAACTGAACATCAAAGCCTCTCAGGTTCCCGGACAAAGCACTGTGACGACTACTTATGTCAATAATCCCAATCCGGCTTTTATCAGAGGGTTTGAACTTGACTGGCAAACCTACTTCTATTATTTGCCGAAACCCTTCAATACGCTGGTGCTGAGTGCCAATTATACCAAAACCTGGTCGGAGATGGATTATCTGCAACTTGCAAGAGAGGATTCCACTTACCAGGTTGGCAGATTCACCTTCCATAAGTATAAAACCATCGAAAAAGTACGCAATATGCGGCTGCTTGGTCAGGCTGATGATGTAGTCAATATTGCCCTTGGTGTAAATTATAAAGGTTTTGCCGGGCGGATCTCTTTTCGATATACGGGTGAGATGCTTTCATCAGCCGGGGTAAGACGTAATGAACTTGGAATCAGACCGGAAGATGATTTATACACGCGACCGATTACAAGATGGGATATTTCTTTAAAGCAAAAATTACCCATCGAAGGTTTAATGATCGGTTTTGAAGGCGTAAATATTTTTTATTCACCGGAAAAGACCTACAAGATTTTTCGCAGAAGGGCTGGTGAACCGATCATCGAAAACGAAGTCACTACCCGGTACACCCCTCGCAAATTTAGTTTTTACCTGAGGTACAATTTTGAATAGAGGGATTATCATTAATTCGCTAACTAAAAGAAAGGAGGGAGTAAAAATCAGTATTATTTCCAAACGGCTGATTATCATGTCAGCAAGATTGTCAACTCATTTTTTAAGTAGCAATTAAATGAAAGGAGTTTTGCTATGAAGAAGGGTTTGTTATTGTTTGTGGTTTTTTGTTTGGTTTTATTCTCAAATGTGTTCGCAGACGGTGTAATGGACTATGTGGATGAAGTGCGGGGAGATACCCTTGTCATTAAGGATTACGTTGACATGGGTAATGTGGCAGGTTCTCTGACAGAAGCTGTTGTCGCTGATTCGGTGGATGTACCGGCGGGTCGCGTATATGAGTTGAAAGCCAATGGATATTATCCACTTTCGACCAACCTTACCACTCCGGCGGATCGGGCAGTGATAATAGTCGGCGCCGACGACAGGCGATTGGTGACAAACGATGATGAAATGTCGGCACCCCCGGTAATTTGCGGTTTCGGCGGGAATACTGGTGGTATTAACTTTCAAAACGATTTAACGGTTAAAAACGCCAGTATTATTCAAGCAGCTGATAAAGCCACGTTAGGTTGGGCTTTTTTCGGCGCGGCGGCAGCAAATAAGACGCTTCGGGTCGAAAACTGCCTGTTTGAACATACCAGATGGGTTATGATTCAGTCCAATGACGCTCCGGGCACAAATGTATATATTAACGATTGTTATTTTGTTAATATGTCAGGGCAAGCCTGCCGGCGCAATGGTGGTGTATATGATAACGTCAACAATAATACCGCCACTATGTGGGTCGAAAACAGTACCCACGTCATGGCTCAGGGCATGATCTATAAGTTCCGCAACTACCAGGTGGGTGAAATCGTTTTTAACCATAACACTTTCGTCAATATGTCAGGGCAGGTTTTCGAGACTCTCGGATACCAGAGCGACATGATTGTTGTTAACAATATTTTTGTGAACAGCAACCTGCAACCTTACATGACTGGTCTGGATTATGGTGAAACCGATGCCGATTACCTCCCTATGGGTATTATTAATGTTGACACTCTGCCGTCCGGCTATGATGTCCTGCCCAGAAAAATGATGGTTGATGCGAATGTAGTTTATTGGGATCCAAAATTTGCGGATATGGTTCAAATCTGCATTGATAATCAGGTTAACCAATCAACCGATTGGCATTCGCAGATGATTACAATGAACAGTCGTACTCAAGCCATGTTTGACGACGATACGAATTACCCGTATTTAGTTGAAGGCACCTGGTATGAAAAGTGTCCGAATTTTACCAATCCTGAAGACCTGCTGACGGTTGGAGTTGATTCAATCAGGGCATTTAGCATAGGTACAGTTGATACGCTCAGCGGTGATGTGCTGATGGTCTGGAGAAAGGTATTAACAGATCTGGATAATTACTATGTATATTCAGACTGGCCGATTCCCATTGATCTCTCCTATGATGATGCCGACTTGCTGGAAGGTGGTATTAATGGATTCCCGGTTGGCGACCTGAACTGGTTCCCGGCTGAAAAAGCAGCCTGGGAAGCTCAAAAGAGCGCTGAATATGCCGCCATAGACGCCGCCATAGATGCGGGACATCCGGTGGCTATCAGGGAAACGGTGTATGAGCCGACTGACTTCAGACTCAGTCAGAACTATCCGAACCCGTTTAACCCGACTACGACCATCAGCTACACCCTGCCGAAAGCCGGGAATGTTACCCTGACCGTATATAACAGTCTGGGACAGGAAGTTATGACTCTGGTCAATAACGAATTCAAAGCATCCGCGGGTTCGTATAATGTCCACTTTGACGGTTCCGGACTCTCGAGTGGTATCTACTTCTATACCCTTACCTTTAATAACAATACTATTGCAAAGAAGATGGTATTGATGAAGTAGGTATGAACATAATTCCTTCTGGAAATTGTGTGGTACAAGACCCCGGTCCTTCTAACCGGGGTCTTGTGCCAAAAAGTGTTAAAGCTTATATTCAATCTTTGATCATATTCAATGAGGTTTGTTATGAAATTTAGATATTGCATTTTGATTCTGTTACTTGCTCTGGGATTGAACACCTTTATGGGATGCGAAAAACAAACCCGCTATGATCAAAAAATTGTGGCAACCATTGAATCCGATTATAAAATCAGTTTTACCGACCTCAATAAGTATGTCCACGATGAATTCTATCACCGCAGATTCAGAGATAAAAATGAAGCCTATACCCGCGCTTTGAATGAAATGATACTGAACCAGCTAAGATGTATCGATTTTTTCGAAACAGGCTTACATAATGATCAGCAGTTAATTCAGAATATTCGGCGGTTAATTAATGAAGAATTAATCGTTAAATATTTTGAATCAGAGTATCTGAGTAAATATACCAATGAAGAATTTGCCCGGAATATTTATAATCAGCTGGGAAAAGAGGTCTATTATCAACAAATCGTGATAAATAAACCTAAAAATGCCTCTGAAACTCAATTGGAAGCATTAGAGAAACAAGCTTTAGAAATAAAAGCAAAAGCCGATAAAGGCGCTAATTTTGATGAGTTACTTAATCAATATTCTGAAATCGGGCTGGAAAATACGGACCATTCTACTTCGATGATTGACTGGCGATCCAGTTTCGCAAGTCCGCATAATCGAGTGATTTTTAATCTCAATGAAGGCGAAATCCGGATACTGGACGAATACCATGCCTACTATATTATCAATATTATTGATGTAAAGAAAATAAATCTGGAACCTTTTGAGAAAATTAAGAAGGAATTGATTTCTAAACTGAGAGAAACTTACTACTATACGAGTTTGAATGAATACGACAGAGATAAAAATAATCTGTTCGATCCAAACAGTCTAAACTGGAATGAAAAAACTCTCGATCAGCTTATTGAATGGGCACAAATCCCGGAATTCTATCCGGATATTTATAAAGACACCTTGCAAGCTGCAATTGCGGATGGCAGGAATTTGACGATACTAACATATTCGGAAGGACAGATTGATTTAAAAGAGTATCTTCGGCTTCTGAATGAAATATTAATTCTGAGCAATAGCCGTGATCTGGATAAAAAAACATTGCAGGATTTTATTGTAGAAGCCGTGCGAAGTGATATAATTATCCGGAAAGCTCAAGACCTGGGATTTGAAAAAGAGGTTTTTCATCCCCGTACCAAAAATACTGTTTTACAATATAAAATTATTGATTTGTACAATCAGGTCATGATTGAATCAAAAATTCCTGAACCGACCAACGCAACCCTGCGGGAATTTTATCAGGCGAACAAGGATTCTCTGTACTATCAGCTGGAAAAAATCAATCTATTTGCCATGGTCTATCCCGATAAAAGCGAAGCCGAGAAAACCTGGGCAAAGATTCAGGCTGGAACCTCTTTTGAAGAAGCCGGCAATCGCTGGTTTGTCAAGACCTTCATCAAAGACCGGGACGGACAGATAAAATCCTATCTGAGCAAAGAGCCGCCGTATTTAGGGCAGGCGGCTTTCAAACTGCAGGAATCCGAAGTTGACGGAATAATCGAATACACCGATCCTGAAAAGGGCCCTCAGTATGCAGTCATAAAATGTGCCAAAAGAACTCCCGAAAAACAGCTGAGCTATGCCGACGTCCAAAAATCCATTGCTGACGATTTTATTAAATACCATTGGGACAGAATCAGTCGGGAAGTCAATCAAAACCTGCGCAACAAATATCGAATCAAGGTATATGATAACGTCCTGACAGAGGCTCTTGCAGCAGCCGGCAAAGATGATAAACCTTCGCCCGTTGCAAAAGGAGCTCAAAAGTGAATATTCTGTATGGTGGCAGATTGTTAAAATTGTTTATAGTCATGATTAGTTTTTCGGAGGCACACAAACAACTCTAGTAAGGTGGTTTGGGCATTATGGATTACCGGAAATTAGTCTGTCTGAATTTACTGCTGGTCTCCACTGCTCTCATCTGCTTTGAGATTATTTCCACCCGCATATCATCGGTAATTTTCGTCCAAAATTACGCTTTTATCATCCTGTCACTGGCGATTCTCGGTCTGGGAACCGGCGGTATCTTTTCATATTATAAAATCAATACGACCAAAATTCCCGAAGTGATCAGAGTGATCGCACGATTCACATTCTTCACCGGTACGTTTCTTGGTCTTTTCATCATCTGCGTCATCAGGTTCCCCATTACTAACCCCTCTATCTACTTTCCGTTTCTGTTTCTGCCGTTCTTTTTCGCCGGAATTGTATACGCCCTGCTGTTTAAAACATTTGCTGGCGAGAGTTTTAAAATCTATGCGGCGGACCTGACCGGAGCCGCCCTGGGATCGGGTGCGGCATTTGTGGCTTTTTTGTTTTTTAATGCACCTAATGCTGTTCTGTTTCTATCACTGATTCTGTTTTTAGCGGCACTCAATTTTATCCGGACGTTGATTAATAAAAAACTCTCGTTCGCCCTCTATTCATTTCTCTTTTTAATTCTGCTGCTGCTGGGCGGTTTCGGACATCGAACTATTCTGGGAGAAGTACCGATTGGTAATTTCCCTGAAAAGGATTTTTATTATGTTTATCCCAATCTTAATCATTACGATTATGAGATTGAGGACAGCCGCTGGAGTCTGTATGGTCGCGCAGACCTGGTGGAGTACTATCACCAGGACCTCGTCAAACAGCTCTTTATTGACGGTGCCGCCGGATCGCCGATGTACCGCTTCAACGGCAATCCCCGGGCGCCCGGCGCAATGCTGTCCAATATGTTGATCCGTCAGTCAACCACCGTACCGTTCATGTTTCTCCGAGAGCACGAAAAGAACCGGTTGCTGGTCATCGGTCCGGGTGGCGGGAAAGAGGTGTTAATCGGCTTATTAACCGGAGTTGAGCAGATCACCGGCGTCGAGGTGAATCCGGACTTCGTTGACATTGTCAAAAACCAGCGCGGTTTTAACGGTGGCATTTATACGGATTTTCCGAATATTCAGATTCTGGTCAAAGAGGGACGCCATTTTATTAAAAGTACAGAACAAAAATTTGACCTGATCGTATTGGCACTGCCGTCAACTGAACAGTTGCAGAATATTGATCATCTGGCAACGAGTGAAAATTATCTCCTCACCGTCGAAGCCATTCAGGATTATCTGAAAATACTGACCCCTGAAGGAAGTTTGATTTTTACGGTGCACAACCGCTGGGAACTGATCCGCCTGATTGTGACCACTCTGTATGCTCTTAACGATATGAGAATCAGTAATCAGGAGGCGCTGAATCATTTCGTTCTCCTGGCAGACGATTATACTCCGACGATAATGATTAAAAAAAGTGCGTTTTCTGAAAATGATATTGCCCATATCAAAAGCCTCAGCGCGCAGCTACCGTCGGGGTTCACCTCTATTACTTACCTGCCCTATCATTGGAATGAAGCCCCCAACACAATCGAGAACAAATTGCTCAGAAGCATTCGGGACAATCAAGTCTCTTTACACCAATATATCAAACAGGATAAATATGATATCTCGCCGGTTTACGACGACAGTCCCTATTTTTATAAAGTTAATCGTGGAATTCAGCGCGATTATCTGCGGCTTTGTCTGGGGATCGCTCTTTTCGGATTTATTGCAATTGCTGCTCCATTAATTAAAATAAAAAAATCACCCAGCCGGAAAGACTTACCACCCGTCATATTGCCGTTGGAAATCTTTATTTCCATCGGTATCGGCTTTATGATTCTGGAAGTCACACTTTTCCAAAAACTGATTCTCTATCTGGGTTCGCCGACGATCTCGCTGTCAATCCTGCTGGCTTCGCTATTAATCGGGATGGGCAGCGGCAGCTATTTCGGTAAAAAGCTCTTCAGTAGTGAAAATCCCGTCAAACGTCTGAACAGGATAAGCCTTGCAATAGTCCTTTTTGGCACCGTCGTTTTTCTCTTGTATCCTTATCTACTCAATAAATTATTAATCTACAGTCAGGTGTTCCGTTCTATCGTCTGTTTCTTATTCATGCTGCCTTTTGGATTTTTACTGGGTATCCCCTTCCCTTCCGCCATCGAAATATTAAAAATTGAGAATCTGGATAAATATATCCCCTGGATGTACGGCGTCAATGGGATCATGACGGTCCTCGGTTCTGTTCTGGCAGTGATTTTGTCAATGCTCAGCGGTTTTACGACGGCATTTTATTTCGGATTGAGTTTCTATCTGATTGTCTTTTTTATTACCCTTAAACCGAGTCACGTTCAGGAAAGGTCAAAACGCTCTCAACGCAAATGAATTCAGCAAATTTAACCAATATTCGTCATAATATTCATAAGGAGAAAAAATGCAAGAGAATCATGTTCAATTCATTCACAAACGGTCTGCTGTCCATCTCGTAATCATCTTCGTAATGCTCATCCTTAATCTACACGCCGCCGGTAAAAAGGGCTTGGTAATCAATGACCAGGACTATTTCGCAATGCCCGGTTTAAACGTTCTCGTATTTCACAATACCTTTTCTGAAGGGCATCAGGGCGGTTTGGAAATCATCCAGCACGAAAATCGCGTCGCCACCAACGGCGAAATCCGCCTGAATGCTACACCCGGTCAGTGGCAACCGACCGCCAAATTGGGCGAAGGGCTCCAGAAAAGGGGCGTCAGTCCTCAGACACTGGCTGTCGAGAGTCGCCAGGTAGACCGGCGCAGGAATGAAATCAGGATTCCCTGCAGTTTTCCGGATGAATCGCTGAATCGCAAAGGATTCAACCCGATTATCTATCCCGATCTGAACATCAAATACACGATTCGCGTACGTGCCAAAGGTCAGACGATTTTTGTCACGGTTGATTTCAATGAACCGATTCCGGAAGATTGGGTTGGACGAATCGGCTTCAATCTGGAACTGTTCCCGGGAAATTTATACGGGAAACACTATTATATGGGCGGCAAATCCGGCATTTTCCCCCGCCAGCCGGAAGGCGAAGCCTGGCTCAATCAGTTGGGTGAAGCCGAAGCGCCACCTCTGGCTGAAGGTCAGACACTGGTCATTGCCCCGGAGAGTGATCTGTTTCGGATGAAGATAGAAAGCAAAGGTACTCCACTTACTCTGCTCGACGGCAGTCTGCAACACAATAACGGATGGTTTGTGGTGCGCTCACTGGTGCCCCGCGGTGCCACAAAAAAAGCGATCGAGTGGGTAATCACCCCGCATGTCATTCCCGATTTCCACTATGAACCGGTGATTCATATCTCCCAGGTAGGCTATCACCCCGATCAGAAAAAGGTCGCCTATATCGAAATGGATAAACGTACTGAGTCCCTTCAAAATGCCGTTCTGTATAAAGTCTCCCCCGATGGTGAGTACCAGACGGTGCTGGATCAGAAACCCGGAGAATGGGGACAATACCTGCGCTATAAATACGCCCTGCTGGACTTTTCGGAAATCCGGGAGCCCGGTATCTATCTGGTAAAATACGGAAATCGCCGGAGCAATTCCTTTCGAATTGATCACGATATTTACAAGCATAATGTCTGGCAACCTACCCTGGACTACTTTTTACCGATCCAGATGTGTCACATGCGGGTAAATCAAAAATACCGGGTCTGGCACGGCGCCTGTCACATGGACGATGCCCTGATGATGCCGCTCAATATTCGGCATTTCGACGGTTACAACAATGAGGGCATGCAGTCAAATCTGACCGATTACAAGGCGTTGGAACATGTTCCCGGATTAAATGTTGGTGGCTGGCACGACGCCGGTGATTATGATCTGCGGGTCGAATCGCAAGCCCAGGCAGTTATAATACTGGCTCAGGCGTATGAAGAATTCGGAGTTCAGTGGGACAATACCTTTATAGATCAGGAGAATCATCATGTTGAAATTCATCAACCTGACGGTAAACCCGACCTGTTACAGCAGGTAGAGCACGGCGTTCTGGCGATTCTTGCCGGATATCGTCAATTCGGTCGGCTCTACCGGGGGATAATCTGTCCGACCCTTCGCCAGTACGTCATGCTGGGCGACGGTTCGACTATGACGGATGGGAAGGTCTTTGACGATCCCGAGGCAAGAGCCAAAGCCGCCGATCTGGATGAGATGTGGTATAAAAAAGTAGCGAACCGCTATTCAAAAATATTCGATCCGGAATTAAACGCCGACGAAATCCAGGCATACATTCCGGATTTGGACGACCGCCTGGTTTTCACCGACGAAAGAGCCGATTATCAATTAGTCGGCGCTACCAGCCTGGCTGCCGCCGCCCGGGTCCTGAAAGGCTATAACGAGCCACTGGCGGAGGAGTGCCTCCGGGTTGCCGAAGACCTGTATGCGACATTCAAAGGCGCTGCAACGAGCGATGAATATATGGGCTCGGGAGCTTCACTGAACACGCTCTGCGAACTGATTATCACCACAAATTCCCAAAAATATAAAGACGAATTATACGGAATGCAGGACGAGATTGACAAAGATTTTCGATATACGTGCAGTGCCATCGCTCGCGTTCTGCCGTTCATTGATAATGAAGAATTCAAAGCCGCTGCAAAAAATATAGCCCGGAAAATGAAACCGGAATTGGATAAAATCATGAATGAAAGCCCCTTCGGATGCCCCTTGCGGACTCCCGAACGAATCGGATATAATCAATACTATCTGCACAAAGCCTGGCCGGATTTATTCACATCGGATTATCTGTATGCCGTGGTCAATTATCTGCTGGGATGCCGACCGGGCAGCACAACCAACAGTCTGGTGTCCGGGGTTGGTGTAAAATCGCCAACAATTGCCTATGGTACCAATCGAGCTGACTGGAGCTATATCCCCGGCGGGACGTTCTGGAGCGCCGTGAATCTGGTTCGTCCGGACTTTCCGGAAGACAAAGAATGGCCGTTTCTGTGGCAGGAACGGGAATATATCATCGGCGGTGCCTGTACCTACATGTTTATCGTCCTGGCTGCCGATCATCTCTTGACCAGTCAATGATTGTAATTCATTATCGGATATGAGGAACATCATTGCCATTATAAACAAAAGGAGAGAAAAAATGTTTAAACCACTCTTTAAATTAAGAACGTTGAAGATTGGAAGTATGTTTCTGGCAATTGCTCTGACCATATTCAGTGCAAATGCTCAGCTCGTCACCAATGGCAGCTTTGAAAGTACCGCTCCTGGACAATATACCGGAACAGAAATCGAGGGATGGCTGATCCAGGTTGATGCCGGAAGTGGCGTTTTCGAAGTCGTTGATGATATGGCGCAACAGGGAAGTCACTCCTTGAAAGTTGATGTAAGTGCCATCGGTTCGAACCAGTGGGATATTCAAATCGTCGGCGACAGTATCCCCGTAATTCCCAGTGAAAAATATCGCTTTACGGTCTGGGCAAAATCACAAAGTTCAGGTGCTCAGGTCAATTTCACCGTCGGTAACTACAGCTACAGTGAATATGCTGCGATTCGCCCGGCAAATCTGACCACCGCCTGGAAAGCCTATTCAAAAGAGTTTATTATCACCGACACGGAAACCGTCATCCGGGCTCCGATTCACTTCAACTATTCGGCAAATGTTGGAAATACAATTTACATTGACAACCTGCGGATCATCAATGTCAACGATGTAAAAAAACCGGTTATCGTGGAAGCCGAATCCGGCGAACTTGGCAGTGATTTCGATACTCTCACGGCGGGTGATATTACCTATATAACTCCAAATACGAACTGGGAAAATTTTAATCCGGGTTCACCGAGTCGTATTAATACCTACCAGGTAACCTTTCCCGATTCCGGCACATACAACCTTTTTGTAAAGGTACGGGTAGGATCAAATACTTACAATGATGACAGCTTCTTCTATGGGGATGGATTTGGCATTAAGGATTCTGTCAATGATGATGACTGGATCATGGTCAATGGTCTGCAGGTTGCCGGCTTTGCGGATTCCAGTGACATTGTAGATGGAGCCGGAGCCCTTACCGAAGGTGTCTGGAAATGGGTTAATTTGTCTAAGAACATCTATCAGAGCGACACCTGTATCACCTTTTATGTACCTGAAGACAGCCTGACCCGGATTTTCCAAATCGGTGGTCGCGAAGATGGGTTGGATATTGACAAGTTTGCCTTCGGTCGGGCGGATTTGAATTTCACCGTCTCAAATCTGGAAAAAGGAGAAGCCGGTAGCCCGCCAAATCCGGTCGAAATATATGCAGGACCGCCCCTGGCAACCGGAAAATCAAAATTCCTGGGTTGTGCCTATAGTTCAGCCCAGGCTGAAAATTTTGAATCCTACTGGAACAAAGTCACTCCGGAAAACGCCGGTAAATGGGGCAGCGTCGAAGGCACCCGGGACGTCATGAACTGGAATGCCCTGGATGTGGCGTATAATCTGGCAAAAGACAACGGTTTTCCATTCCATTTTCATGTACTGGTCTGGGGGGCTCAGCAGCCCGGCTGGATCAACGATCTGTCAAATGAAGAAAAACTCGAGGAAATCACTGAATGGTTCCAGGCTGTAGCTGACCGATACCCCGACATTGATTACCTCGAAGTTGTCAATGAGCCGTTACCCAATCATAATCCACCGGATGGTGAGAACGATCGGGCGAACTATAAAGCCGCCTTGGGAGGCAATGGCACTACCGGCTGGGATTGGGTCCTGACCGCCTTCAGAATGGCTCGCGATATTTTTCCCGATTCGACTAAGTTGCTAATCAATGATTTCGGGATAGTCAACAGTATTTCCAACGTCACTGAATACCTAAAAATAATCAATTTGCTAAAAGCCGATAGTTTGATTGACGGTATCGGTGTTCAGGGACACGCCTTTAGCACCATTTTTGATGCCTCAATCATGAAAGCCAATCTTGATTCGTTAGCAACAGCTGGACTGCCGATTTATGTGACTGAACTCGACATTGACGGTTCTACTGATAATCAGCAATTAAACGAATATAAACGTATTTTCCCGACCTTCTGGAATCATCCGGCAGTTGCAGGGATCACTCTGTGGGGCTGGCGACCGGGTCTCTGGCGTAATACCCAGAAAGCCTATATCATCAATTCAGATAATACCGAAAGACCGGCGCTGACCTGGTTGCGGGAATATGTACCCACGACTCTGGCGATCGAACATACCATCACAGAACTGCCGCAAACCTACAAACTCTATGGGAATTACCCCAATCCCTTCAATCCGACGACCCGAATCCGCTATTCTCTGCCTCAAAAAACGCATGTCACCTTGCGAATCTACAACCTGCGCGGTCAGGTCGTCGCAACTCTCGTTGATGAGCTTCAGTCTGCCGGAGAACGTATCATCACCCTTGACGCCGGGAATTTGGCTGCCGGCATCTATTTCTGCCGTCTCGAAACCGAAAATTATATCGAAACAAAAAAACTCACGTTGATCAAATAAGGCTGGCATTATACGGAAACAATGTTTACTATATTCTGAAAAAGGAGAAAGCATGACGTTATTTTCTAAAAATATGCGATGCCTCTATAGCACAATCCCGCTCTTTACCATGGCGCTGCTTGCCCACCCCTCCGGCGGTCCCTACGGACCGATCACACAACGCTATGAAATTCCCCGGAATGCCGGCAAAATCTACTACGTCGCACCCGATGGTAACGCCAAGGCTTCCGGTACCTCAATCAATAAGCCCACAACTCTGGAATCCGCTATTGAACAGGTTGAAAGCGGTGACGCCATTATTCTGCGCGGTGGTATCTACCGTACCGGCAACCTGCTCCTGAACCAGGGCATCATCATGCAGCCTTACGAAAATGAAAAACCGATTCTGAAAGGCACCTATGTCGCCGTTGATTGGAAAGACCTGGGAAACGGGCTCTGGATGACCAGCTGGACGCAGCTCTTCCCTTCCAAACCGGACGACTGGTGGCGGCGCGAACGGGAAGGCAAAAAAACACCGCTTTACCGCTTCAACAACGATATGGTCTTTGTGGACGGCAAATTTCTGCAAGCTGTGGGCTGGGAAGGCGCAGTGGATGAAAACAGCTATTATATTGACTACGCCAATCAAACCGTCTATATCGGTGTCGATCCCACCGGTAAGCTAGTGGAGATAACCGCCTTTAACGTGGCGCTACATCGAGTCACCGGTAAAGTGCATGGTAAAAAATCCGACGGCAAAGGACCGGTTATCCGCGGCATTACCTTTACGCAATACGCCTATCGCGCCTTCGAAATCGAAGGAACCGAACCGCAGGGACCATCCTTGGAAACCCAACATGGAAAAGAGGTAATCGGAACAACTCTGGAACACTGCACCATCTCCTACTGCTCCCGGGTTGCCGGCTATTTCCGGGGTGACAAAATGGTCTTTCGCCACTGCAAAATCAGCGATACAAGTACCGAAGGGCTTTATATCATCGCCTCGAACGATGTGCTCCTGGAGAAAAATATATTCACCCGTAATAATATCGAACGCATTACCGGATACTATCCGGCGGCGGTAAAAATTTTCAATCAGTGTTACCGGGTCACCTGCAATGATAACCTGGTGATTGATCTCCCCTACTCAAACGGCATCTGGTACGATGTGGGCAATGTGGATGGTGTGTTCATCAATAATTGGGTCGAAGGGGTCGGCAATAATCGCGGTGAATTTTCTACTGAACGCCCCTGGCCTAGCGATAACGGCTTCTTCTTTGAAATCTCCAAAGGCGCCATCTGCGCCGGGAATGTCTTCGTCAACTGCGACCACGGTCTCTGGGTACTTAATAGTTGCAACGTCCAAATCTACAACAACACTTTCGTCAACAGTACCGCCTGCATCGCCCGCAACGAACGCAGCGCCCAGGGCGATCACTTCGGCTGGCACCCCAGTACCGGACCGGACGTGGATGAGCGCGACGGACACATTTTTGTCAATAATCTGCTTACCGCTGCGGAAAATTTCCAACGGTTGCTACTCTACGTATGGCAACCGGCAACCCTCTGTAAAACTCTCCACCAACCCCAATTGAAGCAGATTGATCACAACATGTATATCCGGGCTGTGATAACGAATCAACCGCTGATTTTATGGAGCCCCTTCGGGAATGAAACCTGTCAACTGCTGGCGCAATCTCCCGAAGAATTGCATAGACTGTACCCCGATTTCTCCCAAAAAAGCCGCTATCTTGAAAACTATACCGGCCCCCTGTTTAAATGCCCCCGGCTGGGGAACTATACTCTTCTGCCGGAATCGCCTAAATTAAACAAGAACGCCCCAATCCCCCAGGAGATTCGAAATCTGATCGGATGTAGCCGGAATGATGAATTTATTGGTGCATTTCCGGTGATGCAATAATGGCAGTCAGATTTTTCGGCTGGGAATAAAAGCGTTTTGGATTAAGTGATATGCAGCAAACAACACTTTCTGCCGGTAGACGTTTTCCGGTATCTGGTTTCTGTTGCCTGATGGCAGCCATGCTGATCCATTCCCGCGCTCAGCCTCCCGCGGAGGACATGGACAAATTTCTGGGGAACTGTCTCGGCAACACGATCTATTCCAACTATACCAATTATTGGAATCAGGTCACACCGGGCAATGCCGGCAAATGGGGTAGCGTCGAATATAATCGGAATTCTTACAACTGGACCCAGCTGGACAATATCTACAATATGGCACTAACGAAAGGAATTCTTTTTAAACATCACACTCTCGTATGGGGGCAGCAACAACCGGGCTGGATTACAACGCTGGATTCTGCCGGGCAGCGGGCTGAACTTGAAGAGTGGTTTCAGCTGGTCGGCGAGCGCTACCCGCAGATGGATTTCGTAGATGTCGTCAATGAACCCTTTCATGCGCCACCGGCATACAAAGAGGCGCTGGGCGGAGACGGTGTAACCGGCTGGGACTGGGTAATCAGCTCCTTTGAACTCGCCCGCCAGCACCTACCCGACAGTGTCAAACTGATTCTCAATGAATATAACATTCTCCATGACAATACTGTTACATCCAATTATCTAGAAATCATCAATCTCCTGCAAGAACGGAATCTGATTGACGGCATTGGAATTCAGGGACACTACTTTGAATTCAAGGGCAGCGGATATACCTATTCCCTCTCCACAATCAAGAATAATCTGAACCGACTCGCCGCCACAGGATTACCGGTTTATATTACTGAATTTGATGTTAATGAGGCGGATGATAATGTACAGCTGCAAAACTATCAGACCTATTTTCCTATTTTCTGGGAACATCCCGGCGTGAAAGGAATGACGCTCTGGGGATATGTAGAAGGTGACATGTGGAAAGAGAATGCATATTTATTGAAATACACCGGAAGACCGCGTCCGGCTTTTGAATGGTTGCTCAGCTACATTAAAAGCCCACTGGCACCAAAGTTGATCTCACCGGTTGCTCCGGAAACCGGACAGAACGTACCCTGTAATCCGGTTTTATTGTGGCATTCCGCCGCAACTGCCGAATCCTACCATGTCCAATTGGCGATTGCCTCCTCTTTTGGACCGACGGCAATGGTGTTAGATACCGTTGTAGCGGATACGGTGTTACAGGTGGATTCGCTGCAGGCGGACAAAATCTATTACTGGCACGTTGCGGCTTCAAATGAACACGGCATGAGCTTTTATTCAGCCACAGCGGCATTCCGTACCGCGTCGGTAAACGCGATTCCGGGACAATCCATCGGGTTCCCGGCAGATTATTGCCTTTTTCAAAATTTCCCGAATCCTTTCAATTCGACGACAACGATCAGGTTTTCGATCGCCTACGACGGTTTTGTACATTTGCGGATTCACGATCTCACCGGTCGGGTTATCCGCACATTGGTCAATCAGAGAATACCGGCTGGCGAATACACAGTTCATTTGCATGCCGATAACCGGCTGAATTCCGGTTTGTATTTCTATACAATTGACGCCGGTGATTTTACTCATACGAAAAAGCTGATGATAATCAAATAACGATTTACGCATCTGTTCACTACTGGCAATCATAAAATTCCATTGCGTTTGATCATATCCCTGGTGCAGATTGCTGGAATGTGAACCAATGATGCGATTCAGCTGCGATATTTTATTTCGGTTTAATCTGTGTTTGCTTCTCCGCGTTTCAACAGCAGGTCTCTTTCAATTATTGCCATTTTTTCTTTGTCCAGCGGATAAAACACCATGAGCAGCACGCCGATTATTCCGGCGATGGTGGGATAAATGCTCATAACCAGTCGAATTCCCGTCAGACTCGTGGCAGTTTGGGCGACGTTTGGTTCGAAGCCATAGAGGTCCAGAATAAAAGCCAGGATGGCGCCACCCAACGCGATACCAAGTTTCAGCGCAAAAAGTGATACCGCCATGATTAACCCGGTAGCACGGCGCCCGGTTTTCCATTCGGAATAATCAGCTGTGTCGGTATAAATTGCCCATTGCAGTACCGAGACCGGTCCCACCGCAAAGGATGCAATAATCTGAAAGAGATACATCAGGGCGACATCCTGCGGTTTCAGGAAAAAAAACAGAGCGGAAAAAATCGCAGCAGTTCCTAAAAAGCCCCAATAACATCTCGCTTTCCCAATCTTACGGCTGAAAAAACTGGTCAGCAGCGCACCGACAATCGTCATTGCTGTACCGATGAGCATGAAAGAGGATGTCAGTGACTGATAGGAAAAAATATGCGGCTGACCAAAGATCGTCAGCTGTTGGTCCTGCACGAAGTATTTGAAATAGTACACGATACTGCCGCCGCGGATTACATTAAACAGCAGCTGAAAAATTGTCGCCAGACCGATCAATATCCAGGGCACATTTCGGATCAGGTCGGCTAAATCCTGCTTGATGGGATTTTTATCTCCTTTGACCGGTTTGACCCGCTCCTTCGTCGTCGCGAAGGTCGTCACCCAGAGAACAACCGCCAGCGCAGACATCAACGCCATCGTCCATTGCCAACCGGCATTCTCATTACCTTTTCCAAAAATGCTGACAAATTTCAAGACCGCGAACTGGACGATAAATTGTCCCACGAAAGCGGCGACAAAGCGAAACGTAGAAACCACCGTTCGCTCTTCGGAATTGGGTGAAATCACGCCCATCAGGGCTGAGTAGGGGACATTGATGACCGTATAGACCATCATCATCAGGTTATAGGTAACAAAGGCATAAATGATCTTCCCCTGGGTACTGAAATCGGGAGTGATAAACATGATAAAACCCAGAATTCCGAAAGGCAGTGCGGTATAGAGCAGATAAGGTCGGAATTTTCCCATCTTCGTACTCGTCCGGTCGGCAATGGTGCCCATCAGCGGATCGTTGACCGCGTCCCAAATCCGTCCGACTAAAAAGATAGTACCCACCGCCGAGGCAGGAATACCAAATACATCGGTATAAAAATAGAGTAGAAAGAAAATAAAGGTCTGGAAAAACAGATTTGAAGCCGTATCACCTAGACTGTAGCCGATTTTTTCGCTTAGTTTAAGTGTCCCTTTTTTTTCAGTCATGACGCACCTTCTGTTTGTATTAATGATGCCCGGTAAATATAAATGAGTTTTTCGGATTAAAATCCACTATTTCATCAGGAAAGCGGCAAATGTCTTCAGCTGTTTGGACTCCACCTGCATACTCTGCTGCTGTTCCTGCATCTCTTTAATAAATTGAATTACAATCTGAGTCATCACTGCGCCCGGTCGGGGATAGGCTGCTACGATATAATGAGGTCCGGGCACCGATTCGCCGTTTTCCTGCTCCAGCTCGGCACGCAGATTATCCGGCGAGATCAGTGAATTTCCGTATTTAAATATTACCTTGTCCATCGCCTTGTAGACCTCTTTACTCTCTTCCGTCATTCCGAAGTAATCGAGCAACTGAGCAAAAACATAGTTAGACGTGGTATAGACATCCTGTCCCTGTTCCGACTCGACCTTCCCGCCGTCTTCGGTTCGGCACATCGCCCAGCCCATAAAGGTGCGATTGATAGCGTAGATCGTCTTGAGAATCTGCTTGACCCGCCCCTCGGGAATAAAAGGTTCCTCGCCCATGGCAATCAAAGCCCAGATGGCATCTAATTGGTTCATCCAGACATCTGGATTGGTATCACCGGTTACCGGATCGAAGCAGGTGACATAATATTGTAGTCTTTTCCCTTGGCTGTTTTTAGTGTCCCGCCACAATTTTTCAAATTTCCGGGAAACCCTATCAAAAATCTCTGCGTACTCCTTTTTGGCTTCGGCGTCTTGCATTATTTCAGCCATTCTGATCATCGCCCGGCAACCCGCCAGAAAAATGGTGGCGTCGTAGGCATCCACGCCAAACAGGGTCAAATTATCAAAAGTGTTTTTCACTTCGCCAGGATTGCCTTCCGGAATACCGTCGCCGTCAAAATCGAGTTCCTGCAAGTGCTCAAAGCCGAATTTAAGGGTTTCCCAATTTTTCCTGATGAAGTCGGTATTGCCTGTGAATTTGACATTGCGCAGAACGCGGGTTGCCAATTTGGGAAACAGGTCTACCCAGTAGTTGTTATTGTACCAGGCGTAATCGCTGACATTGCGCAGGGCATGCCCCTTCGGGAGCGCACCTAGATCGTGCGCCACGCTACCCTTGACCTTGAAGGCATCCCGAATCTGTGTCAGTGAGATTTCCTCGTATTCTTCCGGATATTTTTCGAAGTGCTGGCGCGCCTCGGTGAAGGAGGCGTGCAGATGATAAAATCGGGGTGTCGGATCTTCTGCCAGAATCGAATTGACAAAACTCTGGCAGAGCTCCTCCTCAATTTTCGGAAAGAGCAAGAGCATGACCATGGAATACCAATCCACGTCTGACGGATTGATATAGGCATAGTCAAAACATTCCAGAAATCGGGCGGTTTCGTTGCCCTTCTCGTCTTCAACCCAGACACAGGCATTGGACAGTGGAAAACTGAATTCGTTCAGAATTAACCGGGTTAGTCGCAAAGCCCCTTCACGGTCCTTTTGATAAGCCGGGTTTTTGCGGATCAATTCATAAATCCGATTCTGAATAGACAGCGTCCGCTTACGCCACTCGCGATAATTATCCAGCGCAATTTTAGCCATCTCCACAGCCCGGGCGGTCTGATCTTTGAAATGTTTAACATACTTACGTTCAAACTCTTTGCCATCAATAAAATGCTGCTTGGGAAAATCGAGAGCCACTGCAAAGGGAATTTTGATAATCTCTTTGGGGCTGAGGCGGAAATGCAGGCTGACAGCCGCACCGTAATCCTGGTTCGGGATGATATCGCGCTTTTCATAAAAACTGCCGTCATCGTTCAGTAAGAGGTCCTGTTTCAGGCGATTCAGACAGAAATGCGGATGCGTATCAATATCCACGCCGCTCAGCTCCGGCACTGCAATCACCATGCGATCCTGACATTCCTGGCTGCCCATGACTACACCTTTGATCCCTCTGGATTCGAAGGCATTATGGACCTGTCCCTTGACAGGTGCGGAGCAGATATAGACCGTATCCTGGTCAGTGGGTTTCAGCTCTTTTTCCTGAAGATTGACCAGCGACGGTCTGGGAATGACCAGGGTTATTTCCTGAACTCTATTGGTGTTATTTTCAACCTCAAATTCCTCCACACTGATCGGGATTAGCGTCTGATCGTTTCCGGACAGAAGCGGTGAAATCATATGCCGGGTAATGGTCACTTTACCCAGCTTAAACGCCATCTGCGCCAGCGGTGTCGCAATCGAGATAGAAACCGTCTCTTCATCAACCGCCGGATGATAATAGTTCCGTAATGCCGGTACATCATCCGGTTCCTCGACAACCTGCGGGTCTCTGGTAGTAAGCATGAAATATTCATCGCGTTCGTCTTCGGCATCCGGATCAGCGGCGATTTTAACGAACGGTGCCGACCCCAGCTGAATAGCGTTTTGATTCAGCAGGATCAGACGACCCGCGTTATTCAGTCGGTTATACAGACCTTGCGGAGAAATACCGATCGAACAGGTTGGTGCACCCAGCAGGGCAATCGTCTGTGGAAATTGCAGCGTTTTAGACATTCCCTGATGGTGAACCGTCATCTTGTTGTCTTCATAGATTTCAGATATTTGTCTCCCTGCAATGGTAAAGACGTCGCTTACATTAATATTTTCCATACTACACTTCCCGATTTATACCTTCGTTTTCTTACAGCTGCATGGCTGATTTTGCTCAACAGTAAGAAAGGTTTAACGGATGCTTTTTCGGCGGTTTCAGGTTTTTAACTGACACTGCCTCCTCTTTCCCCAATTTTACCGGCAGTGTTGTCGTCGAACAGGGTTTGATTTTGCCAAACAGCAGATCGGTGGAAACCCGGATGGAATCGGGTGTCCCGCTAAAGTTGCACACCACAGTATCAGCATCCGCCGTGGTTCCCTCAATATAGGGATTATTGGTAACCACGATGACCTTATGACCGGCATCTTTCAACTTTTTAGCCAGGAGCTGATTGTTGCCGGACTTCACGATCCGCGCATAGTAATTGGTCATGACGATCAGATCAACCTGCTTTGCCAGTTCCAGACACTCCTTGATTTCGTCCTCAAAAGCTGAAAAAGCCGTATCGGCTAAAATCAGATTCTGACTATGGTTAACCATCGCTTCACAAAACATGTGGGTATGACAATAGGGGTCTTTACCAAGGAATTCATAGGGAATTCGCTGTTCAATCACTAAAATTTTCTGCCGGGGATTCAGCGGCAGCAACTTTTTATCGTCGCACATGACGATCTGCGCCTTTTGGGCAACCTCCCAGGAAAAATCAATAATCTTTTTATCGGTCGTGATAGCCCGGGTTTTTTCGGGATCATTTTTCCCGGCGGTTTCGAACAATCCCTGTTCATATTTCATTTTCAGGAGTCGCTCTACCGACTGATCAATCCGATCTTCGGTCAGTTCGCCCCGTTCGACAGCCATTTTAATCCCGAAGAAACACTGTGAGCGGGATTCGTCATCGGCTTTGAGCAGAATAGTATCGCACCCGGCTTTGATCGCCATGGCGCAGGCTTGCGGCAGAGGCCACTGTTTTAGAATCGCCGCCATGCCGATGGCATCCGATACTATTACGCCTTCAAAGCCGAGTTCCTCACGCAGGAGTCCGGAAAGGATTCTGGGCGAAAGGGTCGCCGGATATTTATCGTCATAAGTCGGATACACGGAGTGTCCGGTCATGATTGCCTTGACCCCGGCATCAATGGCTGCCTTGAAGGGCACCAGCTCAACTTCGTGCATTCGTTTTTTATCCAGTTTAAGCACCTCCAGCACATCATGGGCATCAGTGCCTGAATCCCCTCTGCCGGGAAAATGTTTGGCAGTGGCGGCGATACCATTATCCTGCAAACCTCTGATCAGGGCGACAGCATGTCTGGCGCAAATTTCCGGATCGTCACTGAATGAGCGCACGCCGATTTCCGGATTGCGCGGATTGGTATTGACGTCGCAAACCGGGGAATACATCTGCGTGACGCCGATCGCTGTGAGCATTTTTGCAATAATGGAGCCGATTTTATATGTCAGTTTTTCATCGCCGATTGCCGCCATTCCCATGGGACCGGGAAACTGGCGAATACCGCCCGAGGTGTAATCATTTTTAAAATCACCTTCAAAATCAATCGTCATGTGCAGCGGAATACCCGCTGGTCTGCTCAGGGCAATTTGTTGCAGGCGATTCAAATCCTTGGTATAATCTTCCGGGGTAATACTGATCCCGAAGGTCTTGCCGTTAAAATAGTTGTTGGCAATTTTGAAATAATCATCGGGCTCTTTGAATTTTTTATCAATTTGAGAATTACCCCAGTACAGATTCTTACAGGTTTCCAGGGCATAGGGTTCCAGGCAGAGTCCGCCGCAATGCAGACGGGTGATCTGTTCAATTCCGCTCGGGGATAACATAGCACCGCGACGGGTAAATGTCAGCAGCTGCCCGATCTTCTCCATCAAGGTCATACTGGTTATTTTTTTGCTGATAAAGGTATCTCTTTCTTTTGACATTTGTAGCTTCTCCTAATTTTTTTGCACTTTGCTTATTCCCATTTCCCACGGTTGTTCGGTCCGACCCAGAACCCGCGTTCTTTCTTCCAGCCGGGTTCGGTAATTGCCAGGTCTTTTGTCTTCCAGCCGGCTTCGATCCGTCTGGTGAGATCATCAAATCCCTTATTCCAGGTCAAGCCATCGGGAACGGTCACGTTCATACTGCCGGCGGCATTGGCGTAGCGCAGGCAAGATTCGATACTGTGTCCCCAGACAAAGGCGGCGAGAAATCCGGCAATCGCCGAATCGCCGGAGCCCAGCGCACCGACAAATTTCTCTTCCTGATAAACCGGAAACCAGAGTTCCCGATTCGCCCAGTTCGCAAGGTTGGCACACCCGGCGGCGCCCATCTTTTTCAGGCGATCCTGACCGGCAGTTCGAACATACAATCCGCGGTGACCACACTTGACCATAGCAATTGCGGCACCCATTTCCAGCAGGTTATTGCCCATCCGGGAAACTTCTTCCACAGTGATATGATCGAGCACGCCCTCCTTGGGACCTAGTTTGGCTTTCTTTTCCAGGAACTCCTTCTTATATAGAAAATAGAACAGCTCTTCTGCACTCGGCACCATTATATCCGATAGCGGCACCCAGTTCTCAAGAATGGCGTACCAGTCAATCTTGTCGCCATAGCCGCTGACATCGGGAATAGAAAGATCAAGCGCAACGGTAGTATTCAATTCTCTGGTTTTTTGTAAAATTCTGGTCAGTTCGGCGCCGGTATTTGAATATAGCTTATTCATCCATGGCGGATATCCGAAAAGCATCAGTTTCGACCGTTCAACAATGTCGAAACTCATATCATCGTACCCAAAGGTATCATTGGCACCGCAGTGATGCAGATAGAAGCGATCAATACCGGGGATGCAGATTGCAATAGTATAGGAAGTTGATTCGCCTGCCACCATCTTGATGCCTTTGAAATGGTCTTCGTGCTCTTCGTACCAGCGCAAAATCTGCTGCCCAAAATCATCATCACCGATTTTGCCGATGAGTTCCGTCTTGACACCAAGACGCCGGATGGATACGCCGGCATTGGTAACCGGCCCCCCACCGACGACGACACACTTGCCCATATTGATCATTTTCCCCGGGACGAGTACATCGGTCATATTATCCACCTCACCCTCGATGGTAAATGCCGGAATCAGGTCCAGACAGGTATGTCCGGCAGCAACAATTTCCAGGTCTTTCTCTTTTCCCATTTTCAGTTCCTTCTTACTGTTATCTGTTATCCGATTTCTTATTTAAAACACTATTAATAACCGCTTCCAGTGCCGGTTTCGGCTGATACTGACCGTCAAAGAGCATTGGGTAATCTACCCTGCCCCTGATCGGTAAATAGCTGCGCCAGGACTGCTTATCGTGAACAGCCCAAAATGTCACACGACTGATTTTATCCTGATGCTTTATGAACACGCCAAACAGTTCCGCATAGCGTTTCGCCAACTCCTCTTGAACCGAATCGGGCAGTCCATCCGGATAGGGATTGAACTTCTTTTGCTTTACAGGATCAAAACTGGAAATATCCACCATTTTTGAATCAACCGGATAAAAAGGCAACACACTGACGTCTAGTTCGGTGATCATTTGCGGGACATTCAATTTAGAAATTTCCACAATGGCTTTTTCGACCTCGGCAAGGGTCGGATAATCCAAAAACCAATGCCCCTGCGTACCGACGCCGTCAATACGGATACCTTCTGCCTGCAGTTTCCGAATCAGGCGGATCACGGCATCACGTTTCGCTTTGTGCTCGGTGTCATACTCATTATAATAGAGTTCCGCATCAGGGTCTGCCTCGCGGGCGTATTCGAACGCCTTAACTAGATAATCTTCGCCGATGATATCGAGCCATCCACACTTTCTGAGTGAGCCATCTTTCATTACGGCTTCGTTGACCACATCCCAGCCGTGAATGCGACCTTTGTAACGACCCATTACGGTAAAAATATGGTCTCGCATCTGTTCCAGTAACGCTTCCCGTCCCAGCGGTTTGCCCTTTGCATCCTGAAATACCCACACCGGTGTCTGGAAAAACCAGACCAGACAATGTCCGATTATTTGTAAATTATATTTTTCGCCTAACTCTACATAACGGTCTGCCGCTTCGAAATCATAACAGTCTGGCTCCGGATGAACTTCCTCCCATTTTAAAATATTTTCTGGTGTAATACTGTTGAAATGTTTTTCAAGAATATTGTATACTTCCGGTTCTTTGCCCATAATCTGACCACGATTCAGAGCAACACCGATCCTGAAACTGTCTTTAAAGGTATTTTTCAAAGAAGCCGGTTGATTATCCTTCACCTTCTTCACCTCTTCTATATGCCAATTCCGTAACCTGATTCACAACTTTTGTCATTGTTAATGCAATCCAAATACATCTATCAAAGCAGATATCGCGGCATCATTGACATCCATACGCCGGTTGCAGTAAATCAAAAACAAAATATTTCCTTTTTTAATGCTTTTATCGTCACCATTTAATGTCTTTTAATATTCATTGAACCGTTTCAATTATAAAAATGTATTGGCAGAAAAGCAAGAAAAACGTCCGTCTTAAATCAAATATTTTGAATTTTTATTGGATTGGTTTTAAAGTCAAATAGCCCACTGGTTATTTCGATTCCAATTCAAGTATCTCGGCTCCGGCAAGCAGAATAAAGCCGACGCCATGAACATCGTTTAAAGGCGTTGAGCGCCGGTAATAAAAATCCAGATCATCACCGATTCCGGTTCTGGTGCAGACACCCTCGATTTGCCCGTCTGAGCGAATCCGGGTCAAAATCCCCTTCCAGCCGCGCCGGGCAACCGGAGCATACCGGGCGGACAAATATCCCTTATTCACAGCCCGGCTGATCACATAGGTAAATATCGCACTACAGGAGGTTTCCAAATAAGAATCATCTTTATCGATCAGCTGGTGCCATAAGCCACTACTGTCCTGATACTGCATCACGCCCGAAATGTGCTTGCGAAACAGTGTCAGTAATGTATCCCGCCCGGGAAAATACCGGGGCAGGTGATCAAGCAATTCCGTCTGCGCCAGCAGCGCCCAACCGTTTGCCCGACCCCAGTAAGCAACACCCGGTTTTTCAGTATCGGTATACCAGTTGTGCACCATGAGTTGATTCTCTTCGTCAAACAGATATTTGTGATAGCGC
>Ga0209614_1000295_pt1 | contig 45718 bp, 43 predicted proteins | sample BlaSprsedimmetaG_FD_185484 | JGI IMG/M metagenome (GOLD analysis project Ga0209614, IMG submission 185484) | Hot spring sediment bacterial and archeal communities from California, USA to study Microbial Dark Matter (Phase II) - Blank Spring... ...
GACGATGAACCCGGCCCCACGCTGCTCCTCGAAGACGCGCTGGCAAACGCTCCCGCTGTACGGGACAATTGTTTCGTCGTCCCACCGGTGCGCTGAAGGAATTGACGTGAGCGATCTCTACGATCTGACTATCCACGAGGCTCTGGACGCGCTGCGACGCTGCGACATCACGTCCGTCGCGCTGACGCAGGCGGTGTTAGATCGCATCCTCGCCGTCGATAACGCTCTCCAGGCTTACCTGACGCTGACGCCAGAAGCGGCACTGGAACAGGCCGAAACGGCGGATGCGCTGCGGGCCGCAGGCAAAGACGCGCCGCTGCTCGGCATCCCCATCGCGCTCAAAGATAACATTGCCACGCAGGGCATCGAGACCACCGCCGGTTCCAAAATTCTCGAAGGCTACGTCCCACCCTTCGACGCGACGATTGTGCACAAGCTCAAAGCGGCGGGCGCAGTCATCCTGGGCAAGACCAACCTGGACGAATTTGCGATGGGGTCGAGCACGGAGAACTCCACCTTTTTCCCCACGCGCAACCCCTGGGACGTGACGCGCGTGCCCGGCGGTTCCAGCGGCGGCAGTGCGGCAGCGGTCGCGGCGGGCGAGGCGCTGGCGGCAGTGGGAACGGATACCGGCGGATCGGTGCGGCAGCCGGCAGCGCTGTGCGGCGTAGTCGGCGTGCGGCCTACGTACGGGCGCTGCTCACGGTACGGGCTGGTCGCGTTCGCCTCGTCGCTGGATCAGGCCGGGCCGCTCACCCGCGATGTGACCGACGCGGCCCTGATGCTTCAGGTGATGGCAGGCCACGATCCACTGGATAGCACGACGTGGCCCGAACCGGTGCCCGATTATGGTGCGGCGCTTTCGCCGGATGTGCGCGGCCTGCGCATTGGCGTCCCCCGCGAGTATTTCGCCGAGGGGTTGCAACCAGACGTCGAGCGTATTGTCCGTGAGGCATTACAGACGTTCGTCGAGTTGGGCGCAGAACTGGTGGACGTCCACTTGCCGCACACCGGTTACGCGCTTTCGACGTACTATCTCGTCGCCCCGGCGGAGGCCAGCGCAAATCTGGCGCGCTTCGACGGCGTGCGTTATGGCTACCGCTCCAGCGGCGATTTCGAGACGATTGGCGACCTCTACGCGCAGACGCGCGGGGAGGGCTTCGGCCCAGAGGTGCTGCGGCGCATCATGCTCGGCACATACTGCCTCAGCGCGGGCTACTACGATGCCTACTACCTCAAGGCGCAGAAAGTGCGCACGCTCATCAAAGGTGATTTCGACGCAGCCTTTACCGATGCCGATCTTATCGCCGGGCCGACGTCGCCGGTGACGGCATTCCGCCTGGGCGAGCGCACCGCCGATCCGCTGCAAATGTATCTGGCGGACATTTTCACGCTATCGCAGGCGCTGGCGGGCATTCCCGCGATCAGCGTACCGTGCGGTTTTGATACGGCGGGGCTGCCGGTGGGCCTGCAACTCGCCGCGCCCGCGTTGCACGAGGCGCGCATGTTCCACGCCGCCTTCGCGTATGAGCAGGCAACGCTATGGCACACGCAAAGGCCCAAAGTGGGCCTTTGACCTGTAACTTTTGACTATTCCGATAGGGGGGACAACCTATGAAACTCGTTATTCCTATGGCCGGTCTGGGTACGCGGATGCGCCCGCACACGTGGACGCGTCCTAAGCCGCTGTTGCCGGTGGCCGGCAAACCAATGTTAGGACACATTCTGGAACGCTTCCGCGATCTGCCGATTGCGGAATACATCTTCATCGTGGGATGGCTCGGCGAGCAGGTGGAGGATTACATTCACGAGAATTACACGATTCCGGCGCACTTCGTCGAGCAGGAGGAGCAATTGGGGCAGGCGCACGCTTTCTGGCTGGCGCGGGAGCACCTGTCCGGCCCGATTTTCACGATGTGGGTGGATACGCTCTTCGACGACGTCGATTTCTCCGGTCTGGATGCCGAAGGGCTAGATGGCGCCATCTTCACTTACGAAGTGGAGGACCCCCGCCGGTTTGGCGTCGTCGAAACCGGGCCGGACGGCTTTGCAACGCGGCTGATCGAGAAGCCCGATTCGATGGAGAACAAGAACGCGCTCATCGGCCTCTACTATTTCAGCGAAGGGAAATGGCTCGCGCGGGCCTGTGAGGAATTGATGGCGCGGGACATCCAGACGAAGGGCGAATACTATCTGGCAGACGCGATAAATTTGATGCTCGAACAGGGCGCACGCATCCAGGTGCGCCCGGCCGGCGTGTGGCAGGATACCGGCAAGCCGGAGACAACCTTCATCACCCATCGCTACCTGCTGGAACACGGCTGTGAGAACAGCTTCGAGTCGCCACGGCCTGGCGTGGCGATCATCCCGCCGGTCTACATCCACCCGCACGCCGTCATCGAACGCTCGGTGATCGGCCCGTACGTTTCCATCGGCCAGGATGTAGAGATACGCGACAGCATCCTGCGTGATACCATCGTGGAAGAAGGCGTGGAGATTGACGCGGTGATGTTGGAGAAGTCGATTGTAGGCCGTTGGGTGCAACTCGCAGGCCGCTTTCGCAAGCTGAATATCGGCGATTCATCGGCGGAGTCGTAAGCGGCAAGCTATTAGCTGTCAGCAATCAGCCAAAGATCATTTACCGCCCGCCGATTCGCTGTTCGCTGGTTCTTGATTCTTGATTCATGATTCTGGATTCTTGAGGGGAACTTGATGAATTCGAAGGCATTCGTTTCTAAACTCGCCAGGAGCATTCCGCCTTCTGGCATCCGCCGCTTCTTCGACATTGCGGCGACGATGGAAGATGTCATCAGTCTGGGCATCGGGGAGCCGGACTTCGACACACCGGCCCCGATTGTGGAGGCCGGGATTGCGGCGCTACAAGGTGGCGCAACGCACTACACCTCTAACTCCGGCCTGGTGGAACTGCGGCAGGCCATCGCTGCGCATATAGACAGACTCTACAAACTGGTGTACGATCCCATCCAAGAAGTTCTGGTAACAGTCGGGGTCTCCGAAGCACTGTACGTGGCGATGGCAGCTCTGTTGGATCCCGGTGATGAGATTATCATTGCCGAGCCGTGTTTCGTCGCCTACGAACCGGCGGCGGTAATGGTCGGCGCGGTGCCGGTCGCTATTCCCACGATGCCGGAGATAGGATTCGAACTTACAGCGCAGATGATCGAAGCCGCCATCACCCCGAAGACGAAGGTATTGTTTCTCGCCTCGCCCAACAATCCGACCGGGGCAGTGATCAGTCGTGAGCGGCTCACCGCGATTGCTGCCCTCGCGGAGAAGCATAACCTGGTGGTGATTTCGGACGAAATCTACGACCGGCTGGTTTACGGGATGGAGCACGTGTGCTTCGCCAGCCTACCGGGGATGCGCGAACGCACGATCGTCCTGCAAGGGTTCTCCAAAGCTTACGCAATGACAGGCTGGCGCGTGGGGTATATGGTGGGGCCGGAAGCGCTGATTGCGGAGATGCGCAAGCTACACCAATATCTGATTATGTCTGCGCCCACGCCGTCGCAGTGGGCGGCACTGAAAGCGCTGGAAGTGGGTGAGCCTTTCGTCCAGGCGATGTGGGCAGAATACGACCGCCGCCGCACGCTGGTCGTAGACGGCCTCAACGCGATAGGCCTGGCATGTACCGAACTGCGCGGCGCGTTCTACGCCTTCCCGTGCATCCAAAGCACCGGCTTCGACGATAACATATTCGCCGAGAGACTACTGCAAGAAGAGCGCGTCGCCGTGATCCCGGGGCGAGTTTTCGGATCGTCTGGCGTGGGCTTCGTGCGAATGTCTTATGCTACGGCGTACGAGAAGCTGGAAATCGCGCTGGAGCGGATTGCCCGCTTTGTGCAGCGCAGCCGGTAGAATGTGAAGAAGCACGGGCGTCAACGCCTGCGCTACGGAGCCACACCCGCTGAAGCGGGCTTCCGGAAGCCCCGTTTACGGGGCGCGGGCCTGTTGCCCGGCGATTTATCACCGGGCGAACGGCGGGCAACCATTACCGGATTATTTTCTTAATCTTCATCAGCCGGTTTTCTCCGGCACATGCAATTACAGGATCATTTTTTAAGTAGCCACGACGCAGGTTATTGAGGTAAAAGTGCATGGAGCACGAAGTCGTATACGAAGCCGTCATCGGCCTTGAGGTCCACGCGCAGATTCACACGCGCTCGAAGATGTACTGCACCTGCCCGGTGGTAGCGGACACAGGAGATGTGCCGCCCAACACGCAGGTCTGCCCGGTGTGCCTGGCGCTGCCGGGGACGCTGCCCGTCGTCAACCGGCGCGCGGTAGAGTTGGGCATGATGACGGGACTGGCGCTAGGATGTACGATCAACCCGGTCAACGTCTTCGCGCGCAAATCCTATTTCTATCCCGATCTACCGAAGGGGTATCAAATTTCGCAGTATGAGTTACCGCTGGCGGTCAATGGCGCGTTGGAGATCGAGACGGGAGCCGGAGCGCAGCGCATCGGCATCACACGCGCGCATCTCGAAGAGGACACGGCGAAACTCTACCATCAGGAAGACGGATCGGCATTGGTGGACTTCAACCGGGCCGGCGTGCCGCTAATCGAGATCGTCAGCGAACCGGATATGCACACGGTCGAGGAGGTGCAGGCCTACGCGACGACGCTGCGCGACGTGTTGATCTACCTCGGCATCAATGCTGGCGATATGGAGAAGGGCGAGATGCGCTTCGAGGCCAACGTCAGCATCCGGGCAAAGGGGTCTGCAATGCTGGGAACGCGCACGGAGATCAAGAATCTCAACTCCTTCCGCGCGCTGGCGTCCAGTGTCGCCTACGAGATCGAGCGGCAGAAAGCGGTGCTGGCGGACGGCGGCATCATCGTGCAGCAGACATTGGGCTGGGACGAGGCCGCCGGGAGGACGTATCCACAGCGCAGCAAGGAAGAGGCGCACGACTACCGCTATTTTCCCGAACCGGACATCCCACCGCTGGAAATTTCGCCGGAGTGGATCGAGACGCTGCGGGCGCGCGTGCCCGAACTTCCGTTGATGAAAAAGCGCCGGCTGATGGCCGAATACGGCATCCGCCCCTACGATGCGGCGCTGTTGGTGAGCGACCGGCCCATCGCCGATTATTTCGAAACCGCCGCCGGGAACGCCCGCGCGCAAGGTGTGGCGCCACAGGACGTCGCCAATTGGGTGAGCGGGGAACTGTTCCGCATTTTGAACGCCACTGCTACCCCAATCGACGCCTGCAAGACGACACCGGAACGCCTGGCAGCCCTGCTTGCGCTGGTACACCAGGGGACGGTCAGCGTGACGGCGGCGAAGACGGCGCTGGGCGCGATGTGCGAAACGGGCGAGTCGCCGGAGGATGCCGTCGGCCGTCTGGGACTGACGCAGATTTCGGACGCTGATGCACTCACGGCGCTCATCGAAGCCACGTTGGACGCGCATCCGGCGCAGGTACGACAATATCTCGACGGCAAGACGAATATCCTGGGGTGGTTGGTAGGGCAGGTGATGCGGGCCTCGAAAGGCAAAGCCAATCCACAAGACACGCGCATCCTGCTAAAGCAGGCTTTGGCACAAAAAGCAGCATAAGCAGTCAGCGATTAGCTGCCAGCCTTCAGCCGCTAGCTGAAAGCTGATGGCTGAAAGCTTACAAGAACCAAGACTGGACGCCGGAAAGTTATCGAAAATCGCCGGCCTCACGTAGATCATGCATATCAGATTAAGGAGAGTGTTATGGCTAAACATGAAGAAATGAATCCTTTCAAATTGGCACAGGCGCAGTTCGATCATGTTGCGGAACAGATGGGATTGGAACAGGCGGTGCGCGATATGCTGCGCTGGCCACTGCGCGAGTTCCGCTTCCAACTGCCGGTGCGGATGGACGACGGCTCGATCAAGGTCTTTTTCGGCTTCCGCGTGCAGCATAACGACGCGCGCGGCCCGGCGAAAGGCGGTATCCGCTTCGCGGCCAACGAGACGCTGGATACGGTGTGCGCGCTTGCCACGTGGATGACGTGGAAGTGCGCCGTCGCCGACATCCCACTCGGCGGCGGGAAGGGGGGCGTTGTGGTGGATCCATCCCAGCTCTCGACCGGCGAGAAGGAACGCTTGTGCCGTGAGTGGATCGACGCCATCTGGAAGAACCTCGGCCCGCGCAATGACGTCCCTGCGCCCGATGTGGGCACTACGTCCCAGATGATGGGCTGGATGATGGACGAGTATTCCAAGCTGCGTGGCGAGTACGTACCGGGCGTGATCACCGGCAAGCCGGTGGGCGGCGGCGGCTCGCTGGGGCGCACCGCTGCGACCGGGTTCGGCGTCGTCGTCACCATCCGCGAGGCGATGAAGCATCTAGGGATCAAATCGACCGGGCAAACGGCCTCGATTCAAGGGTTCGGCAACGTCGCACAATACGCAGCCAGAACGTTCATCGAAATGTTGGGGGGGCGGGTGATCTGTGTGTCGTGCTGGGACCGCGACGACCGTACCGCATATACATTCACCAAAGACGAGGGCATCGATCCCTACTTCTTACAGAGCATCACCGACCAGTACGGTACGGTGGACAAAGTAAAGGCCCAGGACGCCGGTTACAGTGTCGAAGACGGCGGGGCCTGGCTGAGCAAAGACGTCGATGTTCTCATCCCGGCGGCGGTAGAAGGGGTCATCACCGGCGAGAATGTGCGCAATATCAGCTCACACGTAAAGATCCTTGCTGAAGGCGCCAACGGGCCGACGATGCTGGAGGCCGATGAAGTGCTCAAGGAGCGAGACGTCTTCGTCATTCCCGATTTCCTGTGCAACGCCGGTGGGGTCACGTGTTCCTATTTCGAGCAAGTGCAAAACGACATGAACTACTACTGGTCCGAAGAGGAAGTGCTGGAGAAACTGGATCAGAAAATGGCCTCGGCATTCAAGGCCGTTCTGGAGATGTCACTGGAAAAGGAGCTTTACATGCGCGACGCGGCCTACTGGGTGGCAATTGCCAGCGTCGAACGGGCCATGCGCTTACGCGGATGGTTGTAATAGGAACAGCTCAATCTTGGCTCAGGCGTTCAAAAATAGTCAACACAACCCACAGGACCAGAAAGATGCCTGCGCCGGGCAACAGACATAGCAAACCGGTAAAGACGGCGGGCCATCCATAAACCAGACCGATCACCACACTGCCGGTCAGCAGTAACATAAGGATGATAGCTATGACCAGACGCCGTTCGGTCTGGCGGCGATAAGCACGCATATCGGTGGGTTTGTTTGGCCCATTGACCATTGACTTCTCCGAGAACTACTGATCCTGTCATATTTTGCTAGACGCTTATACGCTTGTGAGATACCGGAATGGGTTTAGTTTTTTATGGCTAGATTAGTCAAAGACCGGGATTTAGGAAAATCTTGATTTCCACAAAATCCCGGTCTTTTCAATGAGGTGTGCCCCTAACCCGGATGAACCGGAACCAACAGGGCTTGCGATGCCCGTTTTCTTGCTTGTTAGGCAAGAATTCACGTGGTAGAGCTAATAGCGCAGCAATGCGCCGATGTGGGCGCCATTTAGCAAACCATCATCGACCACCTCGACAGTTCCGCCCTTCTCGACGGCCTGGCTGATGACGGCTTCGGCGGCATCGGGGATTTCCACGATATCGCTCTGGCAGAAGATGCATTTTCCCAGCGGCTGTGTTGTCAGATACCCGCAGCCGGTGCAGCGATAGCCCGGGGCGTGAAAGTCACGTTCGACGACCAGAACCTGGGTACGCCCCTCGTGCGTTACACTCAACGTTTGATCCAGCCCAATCACGCCGTTCATCCCCTTGGCAGCCGCGGTGACGACAGCCTGCACCAACTCACGCCGTCGTTCATCCTCCAAATCTTTGAGGAGCGCAAAGGCGTGCTCACGAATCTCATTATCGCCGGCCTCCATATTGGCACTGAACGTCCCCACGACGATTTCCTGAAGCTTGATGGGCAAGAGATCACGGAATTGCGCAACCGTATAGTCGGCACCCGCCAATAGCAAGCGCCGTGGGGGATGCTCTTGACAGAAGTCAGCCAGTGCTGCTGCCACGTCACGCAGATTACGCTGCACCAACTCCGCCTCTTTGCGGCCCGAAGCCTGCGAACCGCCGCGCATTCCCACCACGGAGGACCCGCGTCCCCTGCGGACGTTGCGAATATCTTCACCTACCGCGCCCTCCTGCGCGATCAATTCGCCCATCTGGAACAAAAAGAAACGTCCGCCTTGCCGGTCCACCAAAGCGACGGCGTAACGCCCGTAGAAGCCATCCAGTTCCACCAACGGGGAAATGTATGGTTTGCGCGCCGCAGTGATGCCATTGCACACCGGAACCGCTAACGGGAAAACGTGCCATATCCCCTCGGCCTGGCGCGAAAACATAACCAAACCACGCCCGGACCAGTCATATTCCAGATCAACATACCGCTTGACGGCGTTGATGTCTTCGTCATCGACCTGGCCTTCAGCCTGTTTCAGCATTTCACGCAACGCCAAGCGGTACTCTTCGGCGGTTTGCTGTGTGGGGTCAACATTCAAGTAGAGGCTCAAAATCGGACCACTTGCTTCGATAGTAGCCAATTCTTTCAGCGATTTTTCATCAAACATAGCCTTTTCCTTTCTCCAAACGGATGGTATAGTACCTATCCGAAAATTCACCGTTGCAGCACCAGAAAAATCCGCAGGTGTAATTTCCGGATAGAGTCATATTCTGGTGACGAGGTGCCACGATAACCGTAAGAGAACTTTCTGCGCGTACATCACCTCCTTGTGATAAGATATAGCCTAACCTGGATAACCCGGAACCGAATAGACTATCATGGCTCGTATACGTCTTGTTTGTTGTGCAAACATTTAAAAGGCAGACCTTGTCAACAAACACACTGCGGGTGACATCTTTTCAGATGGCCCGCAGTGTGTTTATGACTATTCTATTGGGGGCATTCACTCTACATTTTCGCATAAGCCGCCGCCCTTTTCCAAAATTCATCCCCATTGTAAAGATTTTTGGCGCGGATGTCAAGTGTAATTTGTCCATCATCTACCAGAAAGGCCATTTTCTTTTTTCTTATTCCATGCTAAAGTGGATTAAGAAACCAGCACTGCTCGTACTTGTTGCCTAGAACCTATCCGAAAATTCGCCATTGACGCACCAGAAACGCTCGCAAGTACGATTTTCGGATAGAGTCTTAAGCGATAACGCAAGGAGGTTTGCACATGCTTCTACGGTTCATAGTCCTGGCTGGGTACGTTGCGGCATTCGTCGCGCTACGTACGTATTTACGGGATCACCCTCCACGCTTCGAAGGCAGATACATCTACCCATTCCAACGGTTAAGGGAGGCGCTGGTGCGAATGTGGGGGCTGTTGCTGTGGCCTCTACTCGGCTTGACGTGGATCGGGATGTTGCGCATCCCCATATGGATTATCGGTATAAGCGAAATCGAGGCGAGGGAACTAGGCGTGCTGCCTATCCCTGCCTGGATTATCATAAGTTTGAGCCTTTTTATACCGCTTGACATCTTTGTCGTTTTCCTCACCATTACCGGTGTCCTGAAACCTCCTTCAAAATCACAGATCGACAGATTGTTTTCCTGGCTACCAGCCCTTCTTTGTGTTCTTTTCACGTTTCTCATTTTCCTGACCTTGCCCCGCTACTCATACTCTCACGTGCAGCTCGTGGTTTTCCTGGCATTTGTGACCATTCCTCCGGCTTTGGCCGTGAGTCTGGTGGTGTGGATCGCTCCCGACCTCATCCCCACAGCCTTAGACCAACCTAACCAGGTGTTACAGAAGTTGCAGCATTTTACCGGGTTCTTCACCACCTTCCCCAAACCGAGTTGGGCGGTCGAAGAGGGTGAGATAAAGACGCGCATCAAGGGCAATCCCTTCTTCGGCGTAGGTCCAGGGTGGTTAATGACGGAGCCGGAAAATCTCGTCGTCATCAAAGGCGGCACCGACATCAAACGCATCGTGGGGCCCGGAGTCTTGTTCACCAAGCCTGCGGAGTCACCCTACGAAGTCATCGACTTGCGCAATCAGATTCGCCTTAAGCGCATCGATGCACGCACACAAGACGGCATCGAAGTCAACCTCCCCATCTCATCGTTGTTCCGCATTAACCCGGGATACAAAACCATCACGCTCGAAGGTCTGAAAAATCAGGAACCCTGGCCTTATCGCAACCAGCGCGATATCTACCAAATCGTCTTCTACGAAGAAGTCGATCCCACCGGCAAAACACCGCTAGAAGCGCATCAAGTCCGCCCCTGGGATGATATTCCCCTCAAAGCAGCGATCAATCGCGTCAAGCAAGTGATTCCCGAATACAGCCTGGAAGAACTCTACAGCATCGCCCCAGGGAGCGGCACCCTCAATCCCAAAACCGGAAAGATCATTCCCGAAACCGGCGAGTTAACCCGCACGAAGATCACTATGGCAGTGCGTGAGAACGTGAGAGCTGCGGTAGAACCCCTCGGCTTTCAAATCCTCGGTGGTGGCGTCGGCAACAAAATCACGCCGACCGATCCCAACGTCGTCAAACAGCGCGTCGAAACCTGGAAAGCAAGTCTGATCAGCAAAGTTATGGATTGGGAAACCGATGCACAAGTCCAAACCCTCAAAAACTTTTCACGTATCCGCAGCGATGCGCGCGTCAAATTGCTGTCCCAGATCCTGGAACAAACGTCGATGAAGCTGGAGACTACGGAAAATGCCGGTCGCTATGTGGCTCATCATTTGCTGGAAAACTTGCTTCATCTGGCTCGCAACTCACAAGTGAGAGAATTGTTGCCTGAAAATGCCTTACCGACTCTGACCCAACTCCAAGAATTGACCAAGGAAGGATGAGCGATGCGTTCAGAGAATGAATCCCCACGTCTGATCCTGTTATCTATCGTTGTGCTGATTGCGTTCCTGGCCTTTACAGTGTCTTTGCTCGTCGCTTTTTGGCCTGCGATTTCCGCCAGGGATGCTGATGATAAACGTTTGCTGCATCCCTTCAACCTGTTTCTTTTCAGTGTAGGTTTCGGCATCTATTTGTTCGTCGCACTCTCCACCGTATTCCACTTGTTGACCCAGTTCGCCGAACAATTCCACGATTTGTCCCGCGAAGAGGCCCAACACTTGAGCTTCTACCTGTTTGCCGGAGTGCCCGTAGAGCCGCCAAAGCGCCCGCTTCTACGCATCCAGGAAGGCCGTGCTCTCCCCGAAGGTCCGCTTGTGATGTACATGGACAAAGTCGGTGGTCCGGGCTACTTCAGCGTCGCGCACGACAGCGCCATCGTCACAGGCAGGCTAGGAAAGCTGCGGCGCGTCCTCGGCCCTGGCTTTTACAAAGCCGAACCTTTCGAGAAGGTGTGGGACGTCATCGATTTACGCCCGCAGCGCCGCAGTCTGCGCGTCGAGTTTATGACCACCGATGGGATTCCGGCCTATTGCGATGCGGAAATTCGCTTCCAGGTCGCCGGTTCTAGCAAAGCAGACTTTTATTATCCGCACGAGGCAAACATTCCCCCACAGCCTTATCCCTTCAACCCCACCATCATCCTCAAGCTGGCAACATCGAAGTATGTGAAAAGCCGCGATGGCGCAGGCCGCGTTCAGGACTGGCGCATCGGACTGGTCAGGGGGGCGTTGGACGGCCTCATCCGGGATAAGCTCGAGAAATACAGCCTCGATCATTTCTTCAACCCGCGTTACTGGGCGCTGCAAAACGATGGGACCGCCGACAAGACCTCTCCCCCACCTGAAGAACCTGTCGCTCTGCTGAAAATTCAAGCGGAAATTGAAGAAGAAATAAAGAGGGTGGCGACGGACCGGGGGATTGTCGTGGACACGGTACAGCTAGGGCCAATACTGCCGGATGAGGACGCCATTTCGCGCCAGTGGTTGGAATTCTGGCAGGCGAAGGCAAAACGCCCGGTGACCGCTTACAGCCTTTCGGAAGATGCTTGTCGACGCAAGATACTGGAGGAGACCAGCGTCGATGCACAGGTCGAGCTGGTCACCAGTATGTTGAGCAAACTCCAGGACCTGGATCAACAGAAGAGTGACGTACCGGCGCAGCTTATCGTGATGACTTTTATGGATGTGCTGCGCACCATGTCAGACCGGGATCCCGCCGTCCAGTTGTTGATGTACCAGCAGGCCGAGAGCCTGATGCGCATCATCAATGCCATACAAAGAGATGGAGCACCTTTTGGCCCACCCACTTCACAAGCAGCGTTGCCAACCGGGTCCTGACCCACGCAACTTTCAAGAAATCAATGTGACTATGGAGTAAATACCATGCGCTTAGTTTCTATTCCCATAGGATTGACCCCACACAGCTTACTGGCACTGCGCGGCCTATCAACCTCTCTGACCGATGAGTTGAACGTCAGGATTAGCCAGTTTATCGACAGCGGACGCTATGAAGACGCGCTCACAGCAGCAGAGCGGATTTTCCCCACTGCACGGAGCACGCGCGATCAGAACGCCCAGGCGCTGGTGTATCTGTACCAGGCTGAGGTGCTGCACCGGATGTTGCGCTGGGAAGAAGCGTTGGCACACACACAGCAGGCATTGAGATGGCTCCACGCCGAGGTTACGCAAGTGGCGGATTACAACAAGGCCGTAGCCTTGTATTTCGAGGGACTGCTTCACTTCATCTTGCGTGCGGACGCGCAAGCGCTGCAAGCCTTCAATGCTGCGCAGGAAGCCCTGGCGGAAAGCGAAAGTTTCTGGGGATTTGAAAAGAACGTCGCCCGCGCCGCCAACTGCCGAACCTTGACCCGCTGGATATCCAAGCTACGAGGACTGACTTCAGACACGCCTCCGGGTGAGTTGGTGATGATTGTACCGGCCTATGAAATGGTCAACCGTACTCTGGTACTCATCGACGCGCTGTCTATTACACCATTTCTGGTACAATTGCCGAGAGATGCAGTTGACGCCTATCTACCGGAGAACTATGTACCTTTGGACATCGAAGCCGTTTTATTCCTCCAACTATGGCCTGACGTTCATTATCTGGCGTTGAAAATTTTGCGCGACGGCGAACTGGTACGTCAAAGCCGGGCCGGCGATATGCTCTTGATCGAAGCCACCTCCTCTGTGCCCCCGCAAGAGGTAACGCTAACCCGCGATATGCCGTTTGTACGCCGCACAGACGGCAAGATTGTTTTCGGTCCATATGAACAGCAGGACGAGATCTCTTCTGGAATTCCGCGCATTCTGATCAGAAAGGAAGATGAGCCATGAGTGGAGGACGCAACTACGCTGAACATCACGTCCTGGTCCTTGGTGCTGCCGGTGTGGATATCAAAATCTACCCACGGGATCGGGCAATAGAGCCAGCCTATTCTAACCCGGGCAGCATTCGCTGGGGGTGGGGTGGTGTCGCACGCAATATCGCCGAGAACCTGGCGCGCCTGGGAGCCGAAGTCCACTTCGTCACCGCTGTGGGCGACGATGAACTGGGCCGCCTGCTGCTACAACCGCTTCACGACCTGGGCATTCACACCGACACAAGCCTGATCGTCACCGGGGAACCCACCTCCTCCTACGCTGCCCTCTATCACCACGACAAACAGCCCTGGTTGGCCTTTGAAGATATGGACCTTATGCGCGAAATCACACCTGGCCACATCTACCGGTTGCGCGGATTGATCAAAAGCGTCGATATGGTGTGCTTGGACGCCAACCTCTCGGCGCGTGCGCTCAAAACGCTCTTCCGGCTAACCCGCCACTACGAGATCCCCGTCTGCGTCGACCCCACCACCGCGGCCCTGGCGCCACGCCTGCATCCCTACCTGCCCGACATCACCGTCATCACGCCCAACAAAGAGGAAGCCGCGAGCTTGCTGGGTGCGCCTTTCGACACGGCAGAAGCCATCAGTGCAGGCGCCCGCCGGTTGGTGCAGTTGGGCGTCCAATTGGCCGTTATCACCCTCGGCGCAGAAGGATTGTTCTACGCCACGTCCGAAGAAAGCGGGCGCCTACCGGCCTTCCCCGTGGATATCGTAGACCCCATCGGCGCAGGGGACGCACTCACCGCAGCCGTGGCGTATGGTCTACTCGAAGACGTCTCCCCAGAAGAGGCAGTCCGCCTGGGAATGACCGCTGCCACACAGACTGCCCTCTGCCAAGAAGCGGTCTGCCCCACCTTGAGCCTGGAGATGCTTTACGAACGGCTTATGTTGTGAGGCTTACGATGCAGAAAATACTGGTTGTCGATGACGAACTTCAAATTGTGCGTGTGGCACGCAATTATCTGGAAAAGGCCGGCTTCCGCGTGCTGACCGCCTCCAACGGGAAAGAGGCATTGTTCGTTGCCCGGCACGAAAAACCCGATCTTGTGGTGCTGGATCTGCAAATGCCGGAGATGGACGGTCTCGAATTCACACGCCGTGTCCGCGCCGAACAGCCCGACATCGCCATCATCATGCTGACCGCGCGTGTAGAAGAAGTCGACCGCATCCTGGGCCTGGAACTGGGCGCCGACGACTACATAGCCAAACCATTCAGCCCGCGCGAACTCGTCGCGCGCGTGCGCGCCGTGCTGCGCCGCTCGCAGGCCACGCCTGCACCAACTGAGGTATTGCAAATCAAAGACCTGCTCCTCGACAAAGGCCGCCGGGAGGTCACACTTGCCAGCGAGCGCCTGGACCTGACGCCGACGGAGTTCGACCTGCTGGCGGCACTGATGAGCGCGCCGGGCCGGGCTTTTTCCCGCGCAGACCTGCTGGAAGCTGTGCAAGGCGTCGCGTTCGAGGCTTACGAGCGCACCATCGACGCGCACATCAAAAACCTGCGCCACAAGCTGGAACCTGACCCCGCCAATCCCCAGTACATCACCACCGTGCGTGGTGTAGGCTACCGGCTAGAAGACGTATGAACCAAAGACTACAAAAGTCTCAGCCTATGCCTGCCTGTACAAGGCTTTGTTGAGCACAAGCGCGTAGTCAACCAGGCGCTCCGTAAGACTTTTGTAGTCTGTCACTACTTTGGAGTTTACCGGTTGGAAGACTTATGAATCTCTATCAGAAAGGGTTGTTAGCCTTCGCCATAGTGATCCTGATCGCGGTACTCACCGTGGCGCTTCTCGTGGGCCAACGCGCTGCCAGCGATTTCCGCTCTTACAACACCCTCTACACCAACCGCGCGCAGACGTTGGCGCAAGACCTAGCCGCGTACTACACGGAGCGCGGCACATGGGACGGTCTCCAGGCGCAGCTGGAAACCATGGTCGCTTTCCCGGGTCGCCGAGGTGGGCGGGGTGGGACAACGGGCAATATGCCTGGCGGGCCAGCCACGTGGGACTTCCGTGTGGCCGACGCCGACGGGCACATCATTGCCGATTCCGACGGGCGTCCCTCTGGACGGCTTACGACTACCGAGCGGCAACGCGCGTTGCCCATCAACCTCGGCGAAGAGGTGCTCGGCTATCTCCTTCCCGGACGCGAGGCCATGGGGGCGGCTATGATGGACGAACCCGCGCAGCGCTACCTCGATCAACTGCGGGGGGCATTGCTTCTGGGGGGATTGGTGGCCTTTGCCGCAGCGCTATTGCTGGCCGGTGTCTTGACGCGCAGCATCGTCGCGCCGGTGCGGCGGTTGACACAAGCGGCGCAAGCGGTGGCAGCAGGCGATTTGCACACGCGCGCGCCTGTGCGAGGCCACGACGAGATTGCCGAACTGTCACAGACCTTCAATACCATGTCCGCGAGCCTCCAACGCGCCGAGGACGCGCGCCGCGCGCAGACTGCCGACATCGCCCACGAGCTGCGCAACCCACTGTCGGTGCTGCAAGGGACCCTGGAAGCGCTCGCCGACGGCGTCTACGAACCCACGCCGGACAACATCGAGCCAGCGTTGGATCAGGTGCGCACGCTCAACCGCCTGGTAGGCGATCTGCGCACGCTGGCCCTCGCCGATGCCGGGGAACTCCATCTGGAACGCCAACTGGTGGACGTGGTTGCGCTCCTGGAACACGCGGCGGAAGCCTACCGCGAAGTGTTAGCCGATCACGGGCTAACGCTCAGCTATACCCCCGCTGCCCTCCCCCTCACGGTCCACGCCGATTACGAACGTCTCACGCAAGTCGTCGGCAACATCCTCAGCAACGCCGCGCGCTACGTCCCGGCCGGCGGCCACGTGCGGATTACGGCGCAAGCAACGCAAGGCGGCGTTGAAGTTGCCATCGCCGACAACGGCCCCGGTGTGTCCGACGCTGATCTGTCCCACATCTTCGAGCGTTTCTGGCGCGGCGATCCCTCGCGCAGCCGCACAACCGGCGGTTCTGGACTAGGGCTGGCGATTGCGCGCCACATCATTGAGGCGCACGGTGGACGCATCTGGGCCGAAGCGACGCCCGGCGGCGGGTTGACCGTCGCGTTTTGGCTGCCGGGAGTGTCAACGGATTCAATGGATCAAATGGACTGAAATTGGAGGAGAGCCTACGATGTTTCGAAATATCATTTGGGATGTAGACGGCACGCTTTTCGACACCTATCCGGCCATAACCAGGGCCATCAAGGCCGCCCTGAACGATCTGGGCGAAGATGCGCCTCTCGACTGGATAATGGAAGTGGCAAAGCAATCCCTCAGCCAGGTTGACACGGTACTAGCTGAGACGTACCACCTCGACAGGGCCGAGCTAGAGCGCGCAATCGACAAACACTTTGACCGCATCACCTTTGAGGAAAATCCCCCCTTTCCCGGCGTGGTAGAGCTTTGCCAATACATCTGTTCGCTTGACGGAAAGAATGTCATCGTCACTCACCGGGGGTGGATAGGGACACAGGGACTTCTCACGACGCATAAGCTGGATGCATACTTTGCCGGTTTTATCACGCGCGATGACGGATATCCCAGGAAACCCGCACCGGCGGCTTTCGAAGCGGCCCTCACTTTGTATGACCTCAAACCGGAAGAGACATTGACGGTGGGAGACCGCGACATCGACATTCTGGCGGGGCAAGCAGCCGGGCTGTTCAGTTGTCTCTATGGGAACGAGGTTAACGGCGTCCAGGCTGATCTCGTCATCAGCCATTTCGGTGAATTGCACGCCCATCTGGTGAAGGCCATATAGCCGGGGATGCCTTGGAGTAATCCTGTGCTAAAACGGATTTTGATCATCTGGGCCATCGCCAATTTCGCCATCGTGGGTTTGGTGTCGTGGATGGCCGGTGGATGGTATATAGGCTGGCGCGCGTCACCCGTGATCGGGATGATGGCAGAACTGGGGCTGATTATTGCGCCCAACCTTATCTTGCCCATCTTTGTCCTACGTTACTGGTGGCCCGAACCCGTTGGCAGTATCAGAGATGCCCTGGGATGGCGGTGGAATGGTTGGCGTAGTCTTGTGTCAGGTATTCTTGCATTTGTGTCGTTCTATGTGCTGGTCAAAGTGATTATAAGATTGGTTGGCGGCAGCATTCCGTATAACCTGCCGGGAACTACCGGAGAAGGGATCGCGATAAACGAACCTTCGGACATACTAAAGGTCTTGGGAATGTTGCTGGGATTGTTGGCGTTTGTCATCATTACCGTGGCTGGAGAAGAAACGATGTTTCGGGGTTGGACACAAACACAGATCGGGAAGCGCTATGGAGCTTGGGCAGGTATTGTCATGGGCGCCCTGTTGTTCGGATTACGCCATCTTCCGGCAGATCTGTTTTACGCGCGAATATGGCAGGCCACACCACAGATGTGGTTGTCCCGACAGTTACAGTTATGCCTTGTGGCGCTTGGCTTGGGACTAGCCCGTCACTTTGGAAAAAGCACTTACGCTTCGGCGATTATGCATGGACTTGTCTTTGCGGTAGCACTTTTCGGATTAGAATAGTGAGCGCTAAATTATGTCTGCAAATATCTTCAGGAGGTGACAAAGGTGTTCAACAAAAAAGCCAAATGTACGTTATCCCGCGCCGAAATCGAGCAAAAGGCCGACGAACTCCTCCGCCAAATGACGTTGAAGGAAAAAGTCTGGCTGCTCAACGGCAACTGGGATATGGTCGCCAACCAGATCAGGTACAAGAACCCCTACAACCCCACGCCGATTGCGACCAACGGCGTCAAGCGATTGGGCGTTTCGCCGGTCAAATTCACCGACGGCCCGCGCGGCGTCGTGATGGGTAAATCGACGTGCTTCCCGGTGTCGATGGCGCGCGGGGCCAGTTTCGACCGGGCGCTGGAAGCACGGATTGGCGATGTCATCGGCAAGGAAGCTCGCGCGCAAGGGGCCAACTTCTTCGGCGGGGTGTGCGTCAACCTGCTGCGCCATCCGGCCTGGGGGCGGGCGCAGGAAACCTACGGGGAGGACCCGTTCCTCGTGGGCGAGATGGGGCAGAAACTCGCAGAAGGCGTGCAGGAACACAACGTGATGGCCTGCGTCAAGCACTACGCCTTCAACAACATCGAGAACAGCCGCTTCTTCGTCGACGTCCAGGCCGACGACCGCACCATGCACGAAGTCTACCTGGTGCACTTCAAGAAAATCGTCCAGGCGGGCGCGGCTTCGGTGATGGGTGCTTATAACCTTTTCCGGGGCGATCAGGCCTGCGAGAGCCGGTTGCTACTGACCGAGATTTTGCGCGAGGACTGGGGTTTCGAGGGCTTCACGATTTCGGACTTCATCTTTGGGGTGCGCAACGGCAAGAAGGCCATCGAAGCCGGATTGGACGTGGAGATGCCGCTGCCCATCCATTACCAGAAGAACCTGCTGAAGGCCGTGCAGGACGGCGAGGTTGCGGAAAGTGTCGTCGATCAAGCTGCGCTACGGGTACTGCGGACGCTGCTGGTCTTCGAGAACACGCCCGATCCGATGGCGTACCCCAAAACCCTGGTCGGCAGCCCGGAACACGTCGCCCTGGCTCGCGAAGCCGCTGAAAAGTCGATGGCGTTGATCAAGAACGAAGGGCCGGCGTTGCCATTCGACAAGGGCGTGAAGCGGGTGCTCGTTCTCGGCAAACTGGCCGCCCAGGAGAACACGGGCGATCACGGTTCCAGCCGCGTGTACGCGCCTTACGTGATCACCCCGCTGGAGGGGCTGAAGAAGTATCTGGGGCCAGACGTAGAGATCCTCCACCGCGACGAAACCCAACTCGCCGAAGCGCGGCAACTGGCGGGAGAGGTGGACTGCGTCATCATCGTCGCCGGGAACGACTTCAACGACGAGGGAGAATACGTCTCGCCCGGCGGGATGCAGGAGATGCTCAAGCCCGTCATCGCCGGATATCGCAATATGGGCAAACCGATCGGAACATTCTTGTTGAAGCGAATGGCGAAATCTATGGCTGCCGGTTCGCAGAGTCCAGTGGGTCTGGCCCCCGGCGGCGACCGCCAAAACCTGTCGCTCAAACCGGAACAGACCGCGCTCATTCAAGCGGTCGCCGGGATCAACCCGAATACCGTAGTCTGCCTGGTGTGCGGCAGCATGATTATGATCGACGCGTGGGCGGAAAACGTCCCGGCGATTCTCTATAGCTGGTACTCCGGTATGGAAGGTGGGACGGCCCTGGCGCGCCTCCTGTTTGGCGACGTCAATCCCAGCGGCAAACTGCCCTTCGCCATCCCCACCAGCGTTGAGCATCTGCCCTACTTCAGCAGCACGGACCCTACGATTACCTACGATTTGTACCACGGCTACACGCTGCTGGATCACAAAGGTCTGAAGCCGGCCTATCCCTTCGGATTTGGGTTGAGCTATACCACCTACGCCTACCGCGATGCGCGCGTCGCGCTAAAAGACGACGCGCTCGAAGTCACGGTCGAGGTCGGCAATACCGGCATGCGGGACGGCGAGGAAATCGTACAGGTCTACGTGGGGATGGAAAACTCCCGCGTAGAACGGCAAAAGAAGTTGCTGAAAGGCTTCGAGAAAGTCGCCATCCCGGTAGACGGAACGGCAACGGTCGAAATTGCGATCCCGCTCGACGAACTGCGGTACTACGACGCGCAGGCCAAGCAATGGCGGTTGGAGCCGGGCGTGTACCGGGTGATGGTCGGGCCTAGCTCGGCTGACGCGGCGCTGCTCGCAACCTCGATAGAGATACTGTAAGTAGCCCCAGCCGATCACGAATGGTTGACGAATAAACGAATGGGCGCTTGCTCCATTCGTTTATTCGTTTCTGATTCGTGGTCGGCAAGTTTGAGACACCTCAAACCCCGATTGCGATTCTGGCGACTATGGGTATACTTGGCCCTTATGGGCTTATTCGAACACAGTCGCCAGGAACAGATACGCCACGAAGCGCCGCTGGCAGCGCGGATGCGCCCGCGCACGCTGGATGAATTCGTGGGGCAGGAGCACATCATCGGGCCGGGGCGCTTGCTACGCCGTGCCATAGAGAGCGACCGCCTTTTCTCGTCCATCATCTTCTGGGGGCCGCCCGGCGTGGGCAAGACGACGTTGGCCGCCGTCATCGCCAACACGACGTCGCGCGAGGGCGCGCGCACACATTTCGAGACGCTCAACGCCGTGCTGGCAGGCGTCGCCGACCTGCGCAAGCTGGTCGCAGCGGCCAAAGACCGCCGGGGGATGTACGGTGTCCGCACGATCCTCGCCATCGACGAAATCCACCGCTGGAACAAGGCGCAACAGGATGGCCTGCTGCCCGTCGTCGAGGACGGCACCATCACCCTCATCGGCGCGACGACCGAGAACCCGTTCTTCTCCATCATCGCGCCGCTGCTCAGCCGCTCGCGCATCTTCCGCTTCGAGACGTTGTCCATCGCGCAAATCGAAGACTTGCTGCGACAGGCACTCGAAGATGAAGAACGCGGCTACGGCAAGCGCACCGTTATCGCCGATGACGAGGCGCTACACCATCTGGCCGACCTCTCCGATGGCGACGCGCGTACCGCGCTCAACGCGCTGGAACTGGCCGTGGAATCGACCCCGCCCGATGAGGATGGTGTGCACATCACGTTGGCCGTGGCCGAGGAATCCATCCAGCGCCGCGCGATGCAGTACGACAAATCGGGCGACGAGCACTACAATACCATCAGCGCCTTCATCAAGTCCATTCGCGGCTCCGATCCCGACGCGGCGCTCTACTACCTGGCGAAGATGGTCGCAGCGGGCGAAGACCCGCGCTTCATCTTCCGGCGGCTGCTGATTGCGGCGGCGGAAGACGTGGGGCTGGCGTCGCCGATGGCGATTGCCGTGGTGATGGCCTGCGCGCAGGCGTTCGAGTGGGTGGGGATGCCGGAAGGCCAGTACCACCTCTCCGAGGCGACGCTTTATCTGGCAACGGCCCATAAATCCAACAGCGCCGGTGCGTATTGGGAGGCGCTGAAGTATCTCGAAGAACACGGCTACGAATCGCCGCCCGCTTATCTGCGAGATCAGAAAACCCTGCTCAGAGATGAGCGGGACAAAATCCCAGCCTACAAATATCCGCACGACTATCCCAATGGGTGGGTGGCGCAACGCTATCTGCCCGATGGCGTCCCCGGGGATTGGTACCGTCCAAAGGGGTACGGCTACGAGCAACGCATCGTAGAATTCCTTAATAAGCGGAAACCAAACAAGTAGGCAACACCTGGAGCAACGATGAAAGATCCGATTACGACGCGCACAGCGCATATTCTTGCACAAACATCACATATCCTGGTCCCATTGGAAGACCTCTACAATGCACTGGAGGACGAAGGGCTGATGGCGTGGATCAGCCCGGAGATGTTCGAATACCTTATTGCCTCCGACGAGACATTTGAAGTCATTGAGGGCCTGGAAGAGTTGGAGATACTTACCCCCATTCTGCGGGCCGAGTTGAAAGTACAGGGCTTTTGGAGCGGGCCGCTGGTGATGTTGCGCCAGTGGACGGCTTTCCCGTCCCTGGTGCTGGAAGACTTGCACACGCATCTGCAGGATATGAGTAGCGCTTTGGAGACGGCGTGGCAGATGCACTCTAACGATCCTGTGACCGAGGCGGAATTGCTCAACATGTTGTTGATGAGCGATATGTTAGCGCGCGAGATCAGTGGCGCGCTGCACGTGTATGTGGAATCCAAAGAAACCGATGCACAAGAGCCACCCGCCGGTAAGGGTACGGCGAACTTACAAGACGCCGTCTGAAAAAATCCTTTCCTGGTCTGGGCATGCCATGCGCGCGGCACGGCTGATCGTGGCGGCGCTGCTGCTGCTTTGCGCGTGCTCGGACCGACGGGCCAACCCCCTCAAGCGGATTCAGTCCGCAGGTACCTTGCGTGTGGCCCTAGACCCCGCCTTCCCACCCTTCGAGTTTGTGGATGGTTCGGGTCAGATAGCTGGTCTGGATGTCGATCTGGCACGGGCCATCGCGGCACGTCTCGGCGTAGAAGCACATTTCGTCACCACCGGCTACGATGCACTCTACGATGCGCTCACCGTAGGTCGCGCCGACGTGATCATCTCCGCGCTATACCCCGACCCCACCCGCATGCAAGCGTTCACTTTCAGTCCCAGCTATTTCAACGCGGGCGAGGTGCTTGTGGTCCCGGAAGATTCATCTATCAACGGTGTGCCCGATCTGGCAGGCAAACAGGTGGCCCTGGTCTTCGGCACGGAAGCGCACATGGTCGCACTGCACTGGGAAAAAACGATGCCCACGCCCCCGGTTTTGATGGTCGGCGACGCCCCAGAAACCATCACCTCCGTGCTCGCGGCCGGGATTGTGGATGCCGTCATCCTTGATAACGTGACCGCGCAGATGGCGTTGTTCGATACACCGGGCTTGCGCGTGCTGACCCCGCCCATCACCGACGAACCCTACACCATCGCCGCGCGCAAAGAAGACGCCAAACTCATCGCCACCATCAGCGCCATCCTCGATGAGATGCAGGCCAACGGCGAACTCGATGCATTGATCCGGCGATGGATGCGGTAGACTACAAAAGCTTCAGCACGTGTCCGCACTTTGCAGACTCCTTGTTCAGCGCAGGTACTTGTTTGATCAGGTGAAACGAGAGACTTTTGTAGTCTTGACGTTGACAATCACCCCCGCCCGTGTACAATGCCATCTGTTTAGCGAGAGGGGGTACTCCAACGGTGGCGCGGTCGGGAGACCGGCCACCGCGGTATCCAATCCGTTTCATCCGTTAAATCCGTTGACTTTGAAGGAGAGGCATGGCCAAGGTATACATTTCTGATCACCCACTGGTTAAACACAAATTGACCCATCTGCGCGATAAAGACACCGACCCCAAGAAGTTCCGCGAGTTGATCCGCGAAATCACACTGCTATTGGCCTATGAGGCCACCAAAGATCTAGAAATCGCCCCCACAGCGGTAGAGACACCGCTGACCATGACGGTAGGCTACAAACTCAAAGAACCCATCGGCTTGATCCCCATTCTGCGCTCCGGCCTGGGGATGGTGGAGGGGATCTGGGAGATGATCCCGTCGGCGGAGGTATGGCACATTGGCCTCTTCCGCGACGAGCAAACGTTGCGACCCGTGGCCTACTACAACCGGCTGCCGGTGCACCCGACGGTATCCGTATGCTTGATTCTGGACCCGATGCTGGCGACCGGCGGGTCGGCGGTGAAAACCGTCGAGATTTTGAAGGCCTGGGGGGCAAACCGCATCAAGTTTATGGGACTGATTGCCGCGCCGGAAGGCATCGAGGCACTTTCCACCCAGCATCCCGACGTAGGCATTTACGTCGCGGCGGTGGACGAGTATCTGAATGAGCACGCCTACATCGTACCGGGATTAGGGGACGCCGGAGACCGGCAGTTTGGCACCGGCTAATTCCCGGCGGGCACGGTCAGGAGACCGGCCTGAACGTGAGAAACAGGCTTTGACACACAACGAGGAACGACCGTGAACTATGCGGGTCAGTACGCGCTGATTGTGCTGGTAGGTTTTGGTATCGCCCTACTTGTCACGCCGTTGAGTGCCCGGCTGGGTCGACGCTGGCACATCGTCGCGCTGCCAGATGGAAGGCGCCGGCACGGCAGTGCGGTTTCCAAACTCGGTGGCCTGGGGCTTGCGGCGGGTTTCTTCGGCGCGCTGCTCTTCTCGCGGTTCAACGCCATCCCCACCGCCGATCCCAACGAAACCCGCCGCCTGTGGGGGCTGATCATCGGCGCGGCGGTCATGTTCATCGTGGGCCTGATCGACGACCGCTACGACCTGCCACCCTGGGCGCAGTACGGCGGCTACGCGCTGGCTGCCGGGATCGCCATCGGCACGCTCATCATCCTGGAACGCTTCAACAATCCGTTGACCAACGAACTCGTCGTTCTGCCCGCGCTGCTGTACATCCCCCTCACATTGTTTTGGATGACCGGCATGATCGTCACCGTGAACTGGCTGGATGGGCTGGATGGCTTAGTCGCGGGGGTCACAGCGATTCTAGCAATCGTGCTGAGCATCCACATGTTCCGTTCCGAACAGTACAGCGTGATCCCGCAGGCACTGGCGCTGCTCGGCGCATCTTTAGGGTTTCTCGTCTACAACATCGCGCCAGCGCGCGTCTTTATGGGCAGCAACGGCGCGTTTATGGTAGGCTATCTGCTCGGCGCGCTCGGTTTGATCGCCGGAGGGCGCGTCGCGACCGTGCTGCTGGTGATGGGCATCCCTATCGTCGACGTGGCCTGGACGATCCTGGACCGCTGGCGACACGGGACAAGCCCCTTTCATGGTGATCGCCGTCACCTACATTTCCGCTTGCAGGACGCCGGCTATTCCACTCGCACTATCGTTTTTGGCTACTGGGTGTTTTGTGCTATCGCCGGTGCGCTGGGGCTGACGCTGGCCTCACGCCTCTATAAACTGGTTGCGCTGGCGCTACTTGGAGGATCAACGTTGGCCTTATTGTCATATCTCAGCCGAAAGGATGCAGCCTGATATGTGCGTTCCAACGCGCCATGGAAAGCGCGGCTTGTGGATGGGATTGGTCGCCCTCTTGTTGGCAGCCTGTGCCACGTCGACAACGACGCCAGCGCCGTCCCCTACTCCGACCACACCCACGCCGCCGGCGTTGCCGGCGGCGACGGCGGCCCCTACGTGGACGCCAGAACCCACGCCGCATCCACAGCAGCTCGTGGTGTGCGCCACAGAGCCAACTTACGCCAGCCCATTCGCTCCTTCACAATCGGCCAACGACTTGCTGGCGCTGTTCTACGAGGAACCGCTGGAGCGCGTCGGTCATCGCTGGGAAGCACGTTTGGTAGAGCGCGTACCTTCTGTAGCCACCGGCGACGTGATCACGCGCACGGTTCCCGTTCCGCCCGGCACGCGCTACGTCAACGCTACGGGCGCGATTCAGACAAACGAAAGCGAGGAAACACTGCAACTCCCACAACTCGTCGTCACCTTTACCCTCAAAACCGATGCAAAGTGGTCAGATGGCACATCCCTGACAACAGATGACGTGATCTTGGGGTATTACCTGGCGCAATCGCCGGAAACCTACGGGCGCTGGCGGGATTTGGTCGAGCGCACAGCCAGCTTTGTCGCCGTGAACCGCCACATCGCACGCTGGGAAGGGATTCCCGGCTATCTCAGCACCGACTATCCCGGCTTCCTCTTCCCGCCACAGCCGGCGCACCGCTGGAAAAACAAGAGATTGGCGCAAGTCCTGGATGATCGCACGCCGCCTGCGACCGGGCCCTTTCGCATTGTTGCGTGGGAAGCCGGACGCGAGGTACGGCTCGAACCCAATCCTTACTACAGTGGCATGCCACCCACCCTGGAAATCATCATCTTCCGCTTCCCCAAGCTGGATCCCGGTTCTTGGGGCGAATTGTTACTCGCCGGGCAATGTGACGTGCTTTTGCCCGATCCGGTGATGCAAACCGACTGGCAGACGTGGATGTACTTGCTTGGGCAGGGTCAGGCGATGATCTGGGCCGATGTCGCTCCTGTGGTGATACGCCTCGACTTCAACCTGCAACCAGCGGAGGAGACGCTTTCCCCGCTGTACGATCCGCGCATCCGCCATGCCCTGGTGCAGTGCATCGACCGCACTGCGTTGAGTGAGGCCCTTTCCGGGGAGGCATTCGTACCTGCTAGCGGCTTCATCCCTCCGGGGCATCCGGCCTACGATCCGAACGTCGCGACGCTGACCGCTTACGATCCTATCGCAGCGCAGACGTTGTTAGATGAAATCGGCTGGCGCGACGAAGATGGCAACGGCATCCGCGAGGCACACGATGTGCCGGAATTCACCGATAACACGCCCTTAAGCCTGACGCTGCATTTAGCGCCGCAGTATTTCGTCACGGCGGCACACATCGCGGCCGATCTGGAGACATGCGGTATCAGTGTGCAGTCAAAACCGACCGAAGCACAGCTTTTCTACGCCAACGATGCCGTCAGCCCGTTGTTTGGCTGCACCTTCGAGATGGCGCTGTTTGGCTGGCGCGCCGAACTACCACAACTGTGCGGCGGATGGCTCTCCACCCGGATCCCTACAGAGGACACAAACTGGGTCGGCGAAAACTTCAGTGGCTACGTCTCAGAGGCGTATGACGCAGCCTGCCAACGCGCGCTGACGGCCATCGACATCGACGAACAAGACACGGCGCTGCAAGCAGCCGACGCCCTGCTGATGGAGGACCTTCCCACCGTCTTCCTCACCTGGCGACCCTTCTGGTTTATCGCACGGCCCCAGGTGCGCGGCCTCCGTCCCGATGGCAGCGCCTACAGCACACTCTGGAACAGCGAGGAGTTGTATATCGCAGTGGAGGAGTGAGAGACGGTCAGGCTTTCTTGATCATTCATCTCAGCAAGTGGGATGATCTTTCTAACAAACACTCGCTCAACTCAGCGATGATGCTCTCCGCCGACATCACCTTGCCATACGAGCCATTGAGGGCCGCCAGGAATGCCGTCTGCACATCCGCCGCGGAAACGACCCTGCCGTCGAATTGCAAGCTACGGGTAGCGCACGCATCGTGCGCGATCAGACATGCATAGCCATAATCGGCTGCGGCTCTGGTCGTGGCATCCACGCACATATGGGTCTGCATGCCGGCAATCACCACCTGTCGAAAGTTTGCCCGCTGCAAATGCGGCAACAAGTCTGTTTCTCTGAAGCTGTTAGGAAAATGCTTCTGAATGATCGTCTCGCCAGCGATAGGTTTGACGCTTTGATGAATATCGGCGCCCACGGTATCCGGTAGGAAGAAGGTTGCGCCGGGGTGGATCGCGATGTGTTCGATATGAAACACGGATAACCCGTGCGCGCGAAAGAAGTCCAACAATCGCCCGGCGACCTGGCCCGCCTGTTCGCTGCCTTCCAACTCCATTTTACCGTGCGGTAAATAGTCGTTTTGAATATCAACAAGAATCAAACCAACGGACATAATACACTCCTCTTGAGAGATCTGTACGCAGTTGCCTTAGGGACTCACTCTCCGGCGTTCACCCATGCCTCGCGTAGCCAGGCATAGACGTCTTCATCGATATCAACCGTGGAATACAGCTCCAGGTGATGCGTGAAACACCCGGGCGCCGGTTCCACGATTTCTTTCCACCGCGGGGATCCATCCCGGCGATGAAAGCCCAGCGTGAGCACCAGGGGCGCCAGGTTCCCGCCGAGATATCGAGCCGGAATCCAGACACGCGCTACAGCTTTCCGCCGCCAGAAAGCGATCTGGCTTTTGGACACGCGAAGTTCCGTAGGCCCGATGGCGTCAATCGCATCGCGCAGGGCTTCAAAGAGAGGGCGGGATTTCTCGTACCCCTGAAAAAACTCATCCAGCGAGTACATCAACACGGTTTTTAATGCCTCAACTTGCTATCAACATCAGGACCCCAAGAATAGACAATAGGAAATTGCCAATCAGATGCGCTACCAGCGCCGGCCAGATGCTTTTGCTTCGATAACAAATAAACGCAAACAGGAGACTTGCCACGAGCAATACCGGCAGTAGCCAAAGCTGGAAAGTATGGTACAACGCAAATAACACCCCATTCAATACCCAACTCCACGCCCCATAGCGGGACATTTTGGGTAACAGCCACGCCCTGAAATAGAGTTCTTCCGTCAGAATATTCAACAATAACGCGATGCCGATTAAGGGCAAAAGGCCATACTTGCCCTGGAGCGGAAGGCCAGGCGAGAGGACCGGCAATCCGTTTGCGACCAACGCGGGCAAGACAACGTGGAACCCCATAAAGGCGATACCGCTCGGAATAAAGATCGCCAGCAACACTTGGATGACTGATAATTGACGAGTCTTCCCCCAATCAAATGCATCTGTGTGCATTTCCTTGTTCTTCCTTTCATGGATTGAATTACTCAGAGGAATGAATAGACCGGATTGTATACTTACAAATTCCTGGGTCAATTGCCCGTCAATGCATCGCTTTATCTCGTGGTAGAGACGTGTGCCGGTAAAACCTCGACAACCCCCTGGCTCCCATCCACCCGCACGCGATCACCGGTGCGCAAGACCATCGTCGCGTTCCCACAGCCGACGACGGCGGGGATGCCCATCTCGCGGGCGACGATGGCAGCGTGCGAGAGCGGCGCGCCCACATCGGTCACGACGGCAGCGGCACGCGGGAAAAGCGGCGTCCACCCGACGTTGGTCTTCACGGTGACGAGGATTTCTCCCGCCTGGAACTGGTCGCCCTCCTCGGGCGTTTCCAGCTTGCGCACGATGCCCTCAACGACACCCGTAGCCCCGGCAAAACCTCGGATAGTCTCCGCGCGCGGAGCGTGCGCGTTATAGATATCGCTGCGCCGGTTCGGGTCGGCCGCCCAGGCGAACGGATCGAAGTGCCCAAGGATAAGGGCGGGATAAGGCGGCAACGCTGCGTAGCGTGCGTGAGTTTCGCGCCGGGCAGGGATCAACGCAACCACGCTTTCCTCGCCGGAGAGAACGGCCTGGATTTCGTCGAACGATAGGAAGAAGATGCCATCACCCAGGCCGGTGAGCGCACCGGCACGCAGCGCGAAGGCGCGCGCAACGCCGACGATGCGTGTGGCTTCAGAGCGGGTCGCCTCGCGGACTTGGGCGGCTGTTGCAATCTGCGCGATGCGTCGCCGCACGGATTTCACTTTGCGCGGATGCTGTGCCGCGAAGCGTGCCCAGGCCGCGTCGAAGACGGCGTGCTGGTTCGCCAGCAGGGCGTCTACATCCACCGGCGCTTGGGCGAAGTCTGCCAACTGCCGGTCGAGCCACGCCGGATCTTCCGCCGGGCGTGGAATGGAAAGCTCCATCTCGTGCGGGCCGCGATGACCATACTGTTGCAGATAAGCTTCGCGTGTCATTTCCCCGCGCGACACCTTCGCCAGCCCCATCACCGGGCCGAGGCTTGCCAGGTTGCCCGCGCCGCGCATGTTGGAGAGCAGGGCGGTGGTGTCGGCTTCGCCCATCCAGTCGAGCAAACGCAAGCGCAGCGATCCGGCAGGCTCGCTGAATTGCTTCGTCGCGGCGCGCAAGACCCAGAAGGCGTGTTGGAAGTAGGGTAGCATATCCTCTCGCCACAGTGCGACCAGAGCGGCTTTGTCCTGCACCGTTTCAATGCGCCGGTGCATATCTGCGCACCAACTGGGGGCCGTATCCAGGAACGTTTGGGCCTGGTGAGCGTACGTCTTCATTTGCTTGCGCACGGTCAAAAAGCCGGGCAGGAAGGTCTTGAGCACTATCCACAAAGAAATGGGAATAGTAGGAATCTCGATCTCTTCAGGGATGCGTCCGAACATGCTCTCTGCCCGTCGCAAGGTGTCCCTGGGTTTAGCGCCAAAAACGCGCCCAAAGGAAGCCATCATACTCAGGTTGAGATACGGTCGCCCACCGATGTTGCCCGCTATGGGAAAATTTCCGGGAAGCCGGACGGGGATGACCTGGTCGATGTAGATTTGCCACATCGACCAGGTGCAGGGCGTCATCACGTCGGAGATGGCCTCGGCAAAGTTGGCGTTGGTCCAGAGGAAATCGCCGGCCAGACTGTCGTTCCACTCAATCGTAGGTCGATTAGATGCCATTTTGTCACCTAAAAGAACACGAAGTACCGAGGCACGCGCTGCATGTAGGCCCGGTACGAATCTCCGTACTGCTTCAAGCAGATTTCCTCCTCTGCCACAATCCCGAAATGGCTGAGAATTCTGGCAACGACGAGCGCGACGAGCGCAGTCCACGAGCCAATCGCGATGCAGGCTCCCAGGAGCACCACGGAAGCCATCACGATTTGGGGATGGCGGGAGATGCGGTAAAGGCCCGGGGACACGGGTTGATCGAAGGGTGTGTTCTTGAAGTTGAGCAGGGCAACGAGCAACCCCAACAATCCCAGCCCGGCCACAATCGCTCCGATAATGAAAACGGGCGTGCCCAGTTTCAGCGGCGTGAAAACGATCAAGATCAGGCACACCAACGCGCACAGCTTGCCGAGCACGGTGAAAACAACCTGTTTCTGGCTCCAGCCGGAGCGGTCCCAGAGCCGTTTGACCACGTCCTTGGGGAAGATCAGGAAGCAGATACCGTCGACCAGGCCGAGCAATACAAGGAAAATCCAGCCATTGAGCAATCCAAACTTGAGTTCCGGAAACAGTTCCATTGTGTCTATCCCTCCCATTTGATCCAGGTCAGGCCCTCTGGCCTGGTTTCAGCGACGATACAGGCCGTGTTGCCCATCGGCTGGTTCAAGACGAAATCGGAATCCGCATTCGCCAACACCAGCGGCAGCATACAGCGATACAGGCCACCGTGTCCCACCAACACGATGTTCGCCGGAGACTCTCCGTATTCGGCGATCAAGTGGTCGACAAAGGGAACGAACCGGTCACGGATGTCGTTGAAACTTTCGCCGCCCTCAATGCGTCGTTCCCAATCCTTGTGCTGCACCCAGGCGTCGAACACCGCGAAGTGTAGTTGCCACGCGGCTTCGTCGGCCCGGCCCTCCAGGATGCCGCAGTCGTACTCGCGCAACGCGTCGGTGATCTCATAGGGCATACCGAGCGCGTCCGAAAGAATCTCCGCCGTCTGCACAGCGCGCATGATCGGGCTGGTGAATAACCGCGCTACAGGAATGTCTGCGAGCTTTTGCGCCAGAGCTGTGGCTTGCACTCTGCCCTTCTCAGTGAGTGGATGTTTGAATCCCCGGTTCGAGTGTTCGCGCAGGAGATTGGCCTCGCTCTCGCCATGCCGTGTGAAGTAGATTTTCATTTTGCCCAACCTACCAAATCCACGGCACCAACCGGTAACGTGTCCGCTGCGTGTACTCGACGTAACCAGGCAATTCGTCTTGAAGCGTTTTGTCTTCCAGCGCAGTGCGGATGACGAACAGCAGCGCGCCGATGCCGCCGGGAATCAGCGCCCACCACGAACCGAGCATCAACGGCGCAGCGACGTGGTGCAGGATTCCGCCGACGTAACCTGGATGCCGCACGAAGCGATACGGCCCGCCGGTTTCCACGGTATGACCGCGGTCTTCCTGGATGCGGATCACGCCGGAGAAGAATTTGTTCGCCGCCATCGCCCAATCCGACAGCGCGATACCGCCAATCATCACCAGCAACGCCACGATTTGCACCACAGGTGAGAATGTTCCACTCCATCCCTTGCCGTGAACGTGATAATCATCGGCGTGGATCACCATATCGGCCAGCAGGTTGAATTGCCCAACGAGCGAGCCTTTGGTATGGTGCAGCGCGAACAGCTCCTCGAAGTAAGCCGTCATGAACGTGCTTTCGTCGGGATCAATCCCGCCCAACATCCGGCGGATCTTGGGCATGTAGACGGCGCGGATGTAGCCATCGGGCATCCATTTGAACATCGCGAGGCCCGATTTGGCACGCCGGGCGTTGCGCGCAGTGTAGAGGCCAAAACCTGACAGCGCCAGTTTGTCCACTCGTTCTGGATGACGGCGCACCAGGACATGTGCGACTGCCGCGCCCATCGAGTGGCCGAAGACGTGCGCTCGTGCGATGCCCTCCGCGTCCAGCAGCTTGACCAGGCCATCTACCAGGTTACCCATCGTGCCTACGGCGGGATAGGAAGGCGACAGCACGCGATAACTCTCCGCGTATCTCAAAATGGTGTCGAAAGCCGCTTCGCCGACGCTCAGCCCGCCGCCGAGCAGCAGCAGCGCCTCATCCCCCTGCCCGGCGGCAATATACTCCCACGGAACACCATGGAGGGTGACGCGCTTGTAGGGATGTGCAGCGCGAAAGTCGAGCAGCCGTTCTTTGTACTCCGGTTTCACATCCTGGTAAATTTCAGCGAAGGTGAGTTTACCCCGTCGTTTTCCCATACCCCCTCCGTTAGATTCCGTTCAATCCGTTGAGAAAGTCATTGATGACGGCGCGATACGCGTCCGCCTGCTCCCAGGAAGTCACGTGCCCCGTTCCTTCAAAGACATGGATGTGCGCCTGCGGGTAGAGTCGCTTGAAATCCTCGCGCACTTCTTCCGGCGTCGTACGGTCGTTTTCGGTCATCATAATCAGGATGCGACCGAGCCAGTCGGCCAGGTCATCCGGCGTGAAGCGATGAGCCTCGTAGTCCACAGTGCGCGTCAGGATGCTGAGGATGTCCGCTTTGGTCAGACGGACACGCAGCAACTCAGCATAGATCGCGAACTGCAACGCCATATCCTGCGTCTTCTCTGGCATAAGCCTACCAAGACTGAGACTCAGCATCCAGCGCAGTATTCCGGACGGCAGCAGCTTCGCCCAGCGCAACATTCTTTCCAGCTTCGCCGTCCCCTCGTCGTCGGGATAGGTCGGCTGTGTATGAGAAAGAATGAGTGAAGCCGTCATTTCCGGGTAGCGTCGCACGAAGATCTGCGCAACGAAGCCGCCATACGAGCCGCCCTGGACGTGCGCGCGCGATAGGCCCTCGTGCCGTAGAATTCCGGCTAGACCGTCGCAAAGCGCGTCCATCGTATCCACTGCCGGATAGCATGGCGCGATGACGCGGTGCGTCTCGGCAAAGCGCAGCAGGTGATGCCAATCGAAATAAGGGATAGCAAGCGCGCCGGTCAGCACCAGACGGGTCTCCGGGCCACCGCCAAGGTCGTAATACGCCCATTCCACGCCATCCAACATGACATGTTTGAAATTATGTTCGGTACGGAACTGCCGATAGGGATCGAGTTGTTCCGGCGGAACGTCTTTGTACAACTTCGCAACCTTGGGGTCTTCCAGGAAGTCGGCCATCTTGCCCTCCTTTTTGTCAACGGATTAAACGGACTGAACGGATTTCTATTTGAACAGTCTGACAGCTAGGACAATGCCCAGAGTCGCCAGCAGCAGCCAGATTGCCACAATGACGACGGCGGCGGCGCGGCTGACGGGGTTGCCGTTCGCCAGTGTTTCCTGCGCCCTGGCGCGGCTTTCCGCCATCACTTCCGGCGGGATCATCTTGAGCGCCAGCCAGATGCCAAATGGAACGAGCACCAGGTCATCCAGATAACCCAACACCGGGATAAAGTCCGGGATCAGGTCAATGGGACTGAACGCGTAGCCCACGACGATGGCGGCGAATATCTGCGCGAACCACGGCGTGCGCGGATCGCGGTAGGCCAGGTAGAGCGCGTATGTCTCAGCCTTGAGCTGCCGTGCGCGTTGTTTCCAAGGTCCCATATCCGTTAAAATCCGCTCAATCCGTTGAGGGTTTCAGCCTTTTGCAAAGCCAGATCCCGGCAGCAACGATCGCCGCCAGTACGCCCGCACAGATCCACACGCTGCGCCAGTCCAGCGGAATCTCCTGGCTGCCATCGGGCATCAGCGGTGTCTCGGGATCGAGGTAAGGGTAGAGCCGGTCGATAGTGGGCGTAGGAACATTCGTAGTGTGCGCCAGCGTGAGAAATTCGTCCGTGAGGTGCTTGATCTCATCGCGGGCAGCATTGGCGTGCCTGACCAGCGCGATGTCCATTTTGGGATCGCCAGCCCAGCGACGCAACAATGCGACCAGAATAGGTTCCGGCAGCAACGCAAACATCCACAAGTAACCTGGAGTGTACGGCAGCCCCTTGGACCGCAACACGCGGAAGCCTTCGCGCATGGCGCGCACCATCAACACCAGCGCGTCCCGCGTGCGGATCAGGCGCATCCGATCGGTCCCACAGGCATAGAGCGCCGGCCCGATGGAGGGCATCAGCAGCGCGACGTGATACTTGTGCCAGGCGTCCATGTCGGTGCGAATCTCCGCCTTGAAGCCCGGCGTGGTATCGAAGACAGCGGCAATGCGCTGCGCGCGCTCTGTGACGCTCCCGTCCACTTCGCCGAAGGGAAGGGAAGAAGGCTCTTCTTCTGTGCCTGTCAGACAATGGATAACGTGCCCGTCGCGGTATCCGGCGGAGGCCGGGAAGCCGGTCAACACCTGTTCCTTGCCCAACGCCTTCACCAGCGCATCCGGCCCGGCGGCGTTGTTCATCAAGAAGAGGATGTTTGGCACGCGCGTATTCGCCGCCAGGATAGGGAGAATATCTAGCGCGTTGTTCTTGCGCATGATGACCATGACCAACTCGTAGTCATCGTCTAGCGCGAGCTGCTCGACGACGTTGACCCGCGCCGTCACCCATTCGTCGTTGACCACGTTGTGAATGACCACACCGTGCTCGCGCAGATCGGCCAGGCGCTGTCCCCGCGCCAAAATCGAAACTTCATGTCCACCCTGATGGAGCTTTGCGGCGAACACACTGCCCAACGGGCCAGCGCCGTAAACCAAGATTTTCATTGTAACCCTCCCGATTGGAATCATAAATCAGCGAATCATGAATCATGATTCATGATTCATGATTCATGATTCTTCAACACTCCACCCGGCTCTCCAGGTGAACAACTCGCGGTCTTCTTCCTGGATAATCGTCAGCGCTTGATCGCCGAGCATGGTAAGCAACTGCGGCAAATACAGATCCGTGCGCAGATGGTGTTCCGCGATGAAGACCAGGAGCGTGTTGCTCGTCCACGATGCTCGCGCCTGGGACGCCGTCAGCCATTCGCCGACGAGAACTTCCTCCCCATCGATGACGAGGATCAATCCCAGTCCTCGCGCCTGCGACAGCGTCTCTTCAGAGACGTGCGCGACGACCACACGACAGCTCGGAAAGTCGATGTCTTCTGTAGTGTAGATGACGACGCGCACACCGCGCTGCACAGTCTCTTCCAATGCCTCTCGCAGCGCCGGGAACGTCGAAGGGAACAGGGCGATGTAAACGCTCTCCTGCGCCTGCGCGAGCATCTCTTCGGCTTTGGCGAGGATGTTCTCGTGCCCTTCGATATTCCAGACATAATCCAGGTCCGAGCTCGTACCAAGCGCCGTGAGATCGCTCTGCAGAGAGCCGATCAGTTCTTCTTGGTCGCGTTGTAGCTGTGCGAGAAATTCCTCCGGCGGAACCGGCGCATACTTCACCCCCCCCTCAACGCGCAACGTCATCGCCGCACCGCGCGCGACGAGTTTGCCCATCGCCTCGTAGATCATCGAGCGGGGGACGCTGGAAAGCTTCGCCAGTTGGTAGCCCGTGACGGGGCTTTCGTAGAGTAGCGCGAGATAGGCTTTGGCTTCGTACTCGGAAAAGCCCAGCCGCGTCAAACGGTCGATTAAATCTGCTGTCAAGATCATACCTCCTTAGTGGTTATAGGTATAACTAAGGCGTTATAAAAATAACTACTATTATTCTACACTCGTTTTCTGCCGTGTCAAGCCTTTGGTGAACAAAAAAGGGGACTTGGGTGTGCCTCATACCCAAATCCCCACAAAAAAGAGGATTCCCTCCCCTTCGCCAAGGTCGCGCGAGAGCGTCAGTACATCATATATCCGCTTCCCACTCGGCGAGGAAACATTCGTAGGCAGCGACAATTGCATCCAGTTTTTTGTTTTCCAAAACCCCACGTCCGATCCAGTCATTGCCTTGGCGTATGTAAGCATCCTCGAGGAATTGCCGGATATCCTCCGGCGTGAACGTAGAATCGTTGCGCAGACGTTCCTCGAGATACTCGTAGATAGCCTCGAAGGTTTGTCGATAGATCTGTTTGGGGAAATCGTCGCTGTCGATAATGGGCGCTACCATAGCCTACACTCCTTGCTTGCGCGCTACCCGCGCCATAAAGCGCGCGGTATCGATGATAAAACGCTCGTGTTCCCCTTCGCCGATTTTCTCCACAGCGTCCCAGGCCTCAACGCGGAAACACACGCGCGGCAGCGCCAATTCGGTCACTTCCGCACAAACACGGATGCGCATCCCGACCGGCGTGGCAGCGAGGTGGCGGATATCGATGCCCGTACCCACCGAACTTTGCCCTGGCTCCAGGTAGGGCGTGAGCATCGTCTGCGCTGCACCCTCCATCAACGCAACGAGGTGCGGCGTGCTCAATACGGGGACCAGGCCGCTGCCATAGACGGCGGCGGTGTCGCTTTCCGCGACGATGTGGGTGATTTCGTTGATCAATCCGGGTTTAATGGACATACACAGGCTCCTACGAATGGCGAATGGCGTATTACGAATAAAGAGTGGGGAATCAGCGAATGGCCCCGCGATCACACAATCTTCAATCTACCGGTCACCCGTTCAAGATGGGGACGATGAAACCGAACAAACACCAGACGTCCAGGACAGCCAGCGCGAGGAGTAATCCACTGCCGAGGAGGCCCCGCCAGGCCTGCGGTACAAAAGCCGCGACCGGCAATGCGATCATCGCCGCGCCGAACAGCGCCATCGACCAGAGTGGGAGATCGCCGGACAGCAGCCCCACAATCCCCACCACGATCAGCGCGAGCAGCATGCACAGCGCCGTGACCACGGCTAACTTATGATTGAGGAGTTGCTCGAGTCCGGCAGCGGCGGCCAATCCAAAGAGTGGCAAGGCCGGGAAGAGGTAACGGCCCTGGTGCTGCACGAACGTGAGGTTGTATCCCACGAACAGCGCACCGGTGATCAACGCGGATGCACCGAGCAGGAGCAAGCCGTCGCGCTGCCGGGCTTCCAGGCCTGTGCGCAGGCCCGTCGCCAGACGCCACACTGCGCCCCAGGCGAGTAGGCCGGAGAAGATGCCGAGTCCCAGGTAAATGCGCGCGTCCAGCACCACGCCCATCCAGCCGAACTGCCCCCAAAACGAGCGGAACGTCGTGCGAAATGCACCGGTCAGGAAGGAGAACAGGCCCTCGCGGGCAATCCAGTCCGCCGTACGCGGTTGTCCGAAAACGACCTCGTCGTGGCGGATCAAACCCATCACATCCGGCCAGCCGTAGACGACGCTGTTCCGCACCCACCACAGAGCACCCAGCAGCAGCGCCGGCGCAAGTATGATGAGCACTTCGCGCGCGCGCCATCGCAGGGATTGTCCCGTGCGCCGGGCGCGCAGTGCGATCACCAGCACCGCCAGCACGACCGCGCCATATCCTGTCGATTTGGTGAGCAGCAGCAGACCGAGCACGATCCCCAACACCCACGGCGACGCCGCGCCGCGCAGATAGCGCAGCGCCAACCACAACCATAACCACAACAGCGCGAGCGTGAGCGCGTCATTGTTGATCGCAGCCATCATCGCCACGAACTGCGGGATGAAGGCGACGACACCGGCTCCCAACCAGGCCAGTCCAGGACGCTCCGGCCAGAATTCGCGCAGGATCGCCATCATCATGGCAACACTAACGCCACCAAGCAATAGCGAGAAAAGCCGCAGGGGAATCACCGCACCGGCGAAAAGCAAAAAGACCGGGGTCGCCAGCAGGTAATAGAGCGGCGGCTGGTGGCTTTCGTATTGTACCGCATCCACCGGAAGCTCCGGCGGGAACCCTTCGGAAGTCAGGCGCGACAGATACGCCTGATCGTAGTCGCCTGGGTCCAACACGGGAAACCCTTCGCCCTCGGCCAGCGAGCGGATGTAGTTGTAGTGCGCGGGTTCGTCGGGCGCTTGCCAAATGGGGGTGTACTCCGCATACAATGTCCCAACCACCAGAAAAACCGCCAGAATGACTATCGCGGGCCAATCCCTGAGTCTCTGCATCCTGCCTCTTCCTTCTTGCATCCTGCTTCTTGCCCCTTTACCGGTACTCCAGACGAACACCCTTGATATGCTCTAAGGCCTTCTGCGCCACGAAGATCAGCGCGAAAAAAGGCACATCGATCAACAACGTGCAACCGCCGAGCAGCACCACCAATCGCACGGCCACCGTGAGAAACTGCCCCAGGCCATCCAACAACAGCGCCCCACCCCCGAGCAGCAACACGAAAAACACCAAAACCACAGCGACAAAGCCTATAAAAGGCCAGGCGTGGATGTCGGAGCGGCTTGGTAACATCGTGTTGCCGATAGCGAAAACGAGGTAAGCCCAAATCCATGCGTCCGTGGCCTGGAATGCAAGAGAAAGCCCCTTGAGTGCGGCCAGCCAATCCTGCATCGCCAACGCCGCAATGACCTCCGGCGCGCCAAAGACCTTGTAGCCCAACGCGATGACGGCCAATCCGCCACAAAACAGTGGCGCGGCCCCGATAAAACTGGCGCGGATGAAGTCGGTCTGCTGCACCGGCACAAAGCCCAATTGGATGCGCTTGCCCACCCGGCGCGGGAGGATGTTGATACGGCCGATCTTCACACCGACGATGGCCGCCGCCAAAGCGTGGCTTAGCTCGTGCAGCACGACGCCCGGAAACAGAATAATAGCGTATAGCCAGATGGCGATTTCCTCATCGTTGCTGAGGAGATACATCACGCCCTGCAGATGGCGATGCAACCAGCGGTCGGCCCAGAGCAACAACCCCAGGACGACGAACAATTGCGCCAGCAACAACAACACCGGAGTCAGGACGGCCACAGGTCCCCCCAAAATAGTCGGATAGTCAAGTAGTCAAATAGTCAAGTAGTCGGAGCGATTTTCTATCGTTATCCCAACGATTATCCCAAATAATACCATAGATGGACGAATGGGCGAATGGTGAAAACTCGTTACTTGTTACTCGTTACTCGTTACCTGATTACCAATCCCCACTCCCCCACTTGAACATTCCCGCTTTTCGATTATGCTTCGGGCATCTTGAAAACAGGAAACGCACATCCATGAGCTATGAAATCGCCACGCCCATCTTCGAGGGACCGCTGGAACTGCTGTTGCACCTCATTGAGAAGAATGAGTTGGACATCACGAAGGTCGCGCTGGCACAAGTGACCAACGAATTTCTGGCACAGGTGAATGTGCTGCGCGAGAAGATGCAGATTGAGGTCATCGCAGACTTTTTGGCGGTCGCCGCACGCCTGCTATGGATCAAATCGCGGGCACTGCTGCCTAAACCGCCGGAGTCGGCACGGCTCGTGCGTGACGAAGACGACATCGGCGACGAACTGGTACGCCAGTTGCGGGCGTACCGGCAGTACAAGGAGGCCGCGCAGTGGTTGCGCGAGCGCGACGAAGCCGGATTGCGCACTTACGTTCACGTCGGTGCCGCGCCGCGCCCGCAGCACTTCAGCATCGATCTATCTGGGGTGACCCTCGCGGATTTACGGACGGCGGCCCAGGACGTGCTGTTTCCTGCCGAAGGTGCGCAACCCCAGGAGGCCATCCAACGCCCGCGCATCTCCGTGGTGCAACAAATTCGTCTGATCCGCGAGCGCCTTATCCGCTGGGCGCAATCGTCCACCCGCGCCGTGGCTGTGACCTACCGCGCGCTCTTGAGCAAGCAGCCAACGCGCGTGGAGGCCGTCGTTACGTTGCAGGCGATTTTAGAGCTGATCAAACAGTGCACGGTACAGGCCCAGCAAGCACAGCCCTTCGGCGACATCGTCATTGAGGCGCTCGTCCCGCCGGAAGAGATTCGAGAACCTGCTGTACAAAATTCCGATTAACGTATTGCGCCGGAGCGTGAAGCACTCCGGCGCAATGCACATCTGAAAACGCCCGTCTTACTCCAACGTCAACTGCGTCACCACAATAGCATCTTCCAACATTGCTGCCGCCGCCTGCACCGGGACGCGCGCGCCGGTCCCGGCATCGTAGCAGCCTACCCGAACCGTGAACGGCCCCTGTCCCACCTCCGGCGTAAAAAGCAGCGGGTGGAAATCCACCACGGTTTCGCCCACGGCCCAGCGCTCGACGGGATACGTCCATAGCGCCGGGACGCTGTCGTGCTGGGTGACCAACTGCCCAGCCGCGTTAAAGACGTGGACGAAGACCTTGAGGGACTGCGTGACCGGTGAAGATGCACGCCAGTGGAGGTACAGTCCCACGCGGTGCCCGCGTCCCGGTGGCTGATCGGCGCTCTGGTACAGTTCGTAGCCGGTCAAGGTGATGCTATTGGTCAACGTCGCCGAAATCGCCGTGGGGGCTGCCCACTGCGGCCCTTCCACACGATAGATGACGGCCTCACGCTCGGCGGGGATGTAAATCGGTGTCAGCCCCGGAGCGCGGTTTTCGGGATTGAGCAACGCTTCCTGCGTGGGATAGATGAACAACCCCGTGGTTTTGTCCATGATGAAGAACCGGTAGCCGTGTTGCTGGATATATCCCAGGATCTCCTCGCGGGTTTCCAGATCGCGCGCCAGCGCAAACGCCATCGCGTAGCGCCACTTCCAGGGCGAGGCTACGTCGTGGTACTCCACGTGCGTGCTGAAGACCTCATCCGCCGCCTGCATCCCCGCCGCGTGTAGCGTATTGCTCACCTCGACCAGAGCCTCATCGCCGTGGTTGCTGACCATAAACGAGAACGGTTGGAGGACGTAAGGGATGCAGAGCAGCAGCAGCAAGGGCAGGCGCAGCGGTATCTGCCGGCGACGCACCGGCACCTTTTCAGGCAGCAACGACCACGCGAAGTAGAGGCTGCCGAAAACCTGCAACGGCATCAACGTGATCAGGAAACGCCGGTCGAGCCTTGCCATCGCCAGCAGCGCGATATAGCCCACGGTATAGATAGCGAAGAACGTGCGCGCTTTGGGTTTGAGATCGCCACGTGTGTAAAGCAGCACAAACCAAAATCCGGCCATTGCAAAAGTGCCCAGGAATCCATCGACCGAGTAGCCTTCGCTGGTACGCCAGTAACTCAGGAACGTCTGCCACCAATGCGTGAAAAAGACTCTGGGCTGCGCACGGATCACCTCCAACATTCCGATATCCTTCGGGACTTCGTGCCAGGCGTAGATGTAGTCGGAGGAGCCGCGCAGGTGGAACCACAGGTTGTGCGCCTGCTCATTATAGAACGGCGTGCCCTTGATGAGAAAACTGCACAGGAACTGCGGAAACGCGCCGATGAACGCGCCGAGCAGGAAGAACCCCGCGATCCACAAGCTCTGCCGGTCGCGGCGCAGGATGAAGGGGAGCAGCAGGAAGAGCACACACGGCACCACCGTCATCGAGGCCGTGTAGCGGATGAGGTACGAGAGGCCCACCAGCAGCCCGGCCCAGAAAGACGCCGCACGCCGCCGCTTTTCGCTCAACAGCAGTGGGAACGCGCAGAGGATCAGGCCGGAGGCCAACATGTCCGTCGCGTCCAGGTTGGCGTAGAAGAGGTAGAATACCATACACGCCTGTAAAAGCTCGGTCAAGAGCGCCAACCACCGGCGCTCCGTCATCCGGTACACCAGCCAGTACGTGCCGAGCAGCCCCAGGAAACCGCCGAAGATGGAGAGCGCGAACGCGGTACGCAGCACATCGACGCCCAACTCGCGGCCCAGGCGCAGCAACAGTGGGTATCCCAGGGGATACAGGCCATGCACCCAATCAGGATGCGCAAGGTTGGTGAAATCGAGGCGCGCGGCACGCTCGGCCCACCCGAAGAAGTCGGGATAACGCACAGCGATCTGGTACCACACGCGCCGGATTTCCACGACGACGAAAGCCAGCGCGATTAACCACGGCGCGACGGCCTGCGCATAGCGCGCCCAATCCAAAGCTAACTTTTCGCGGAAGGTTGCCGGCTGAGCCTGACCGGCGTCCACGGAAACGGGTAAATCTGTTGCCACGGCGAACTACAGCTTCGCCGCAACAGCCTGCGCCACGTCCAGCGTGGTGGCGCTGCCGCCCATATCGTAGGTGCGCACTTCACCTTCTTCGATGACGGCGGCGATGGCTTGTTCGAGAGATGTCGCTTTATCCTTCTCACCGAGCCAGTCGAGCATCAGCTTGATCGACAGCAGCATCGCGGTGGGATTGACCTTGTACTGCCCCGCGTACTTGGGCGCGGAGCCGTGCGTCGGCTCGAAAACGGCGAATCCGTCGCCCAGGTTGCCGCTGGACGCGAATCCAAGGCCGCCCACCAGTTGCGCCGCCAGGTCGGAAATGATGTCGCCAAACATATTGCTGGAGACCATCACACCGTAATCCTGCGGGTTCTTTACCAGCCACATCGCCTGCGCGTCGATGTTGGTTTCCCACAAATCGATGCCAGGATACTCGGCGGCGACCTTGCGCGCTTCGCGTACCATCAGGCCGGAGGTCTCACGGATGACGTTGGGCTTCTCCACCAGCGTCACCGTGGGATAGCCGAACTGCCTGGCATACTCGAAAGCGCGCCGCACGATACGCTGGCATCCGCGCCGCGTGAGGATGCGCGCCGAAAGCGCGATGTCCGCCGAATCCACGCCCCTAAAAGATGCCATGCGCGGGCTGTGCTTCTCCAACACGTTGCGGACTTCCTCCGGTAGCGGGTGAAATTCGACGCCCACGTACAAGTCTTCTGTGTTTTCGCGGAACACCACCAGATCGATGTCGTCGCGGTAGTTGAGCGGGTTGCCCTTGAAGGCCTTGCACGGGCGCAGGTTCGCGTACAAGTCGAACATCTGCCGCAGCCGCACGATGGGGCTGCGATAAACCAGGCCCTTACCCTGCAATTCGGGGATGAGTTCCGCCTCGGCCTCTTCCTTCGGCTTGGATGTGATCGCCGCAAACAGCGCGCAGGTGCACGCCTTGAGCGTGTCCACCGTGCGCTGCGGCAGCGCCTCGCCTTCCGTCCGCCAGAACTCCCACCCGATGTCGGCGGGGACGTACTCCGCGTCCAGCACGAGCTTATCCAGCACGATCTTGCCTGCGTCCATCACATCGTTGCCAATCCCGTCGCCGGGCATCAAAGCGATTTTGTATTTAGCCATTGTGATCCTCCAGTGTTATGATTTACGAGGAGTAAGGAATAGGGAGTAAGGAGTAAGGGGAAACGGGATCAAAAACCCGCTTACTCCATCTCCATACTTCATACTCCCTTTAGCGCCTGCTGCGTATACGGAATCAAGCCGCCCGCTTCGAGAATCGCCATCACCTCAGGCGGAAACGGCGGAAAGGTGTACGTGGCACGGGGCGTGATGACGGTTCCGGCGGTGAAGTCAATAGTGATCTCGTCGCCGGACTCGACACTATCCACCACGTCACAGGTGACGATGGGGAGCGCGTAGTTGATCGCGTTGCGGAAGTAGATGCGGGCGAAACTGCGTGCCACGATCGCGCCCACGCCGGCCTCCTTGAGGCACACCACCGCCTGCTCGCGGGAACTGCCGCAGCCCCAGTTCTTCCCCGCCACGATGATGTCGCCGGGCTGGACGTTCGCCACAAACGCCGGATCGAGGTCTTCCAACGCGTGCTTCGCCATCTCCGCCGGATCAGTGAGACTGTACGTGTACTTGCCGGGGAAAATCACGTCGGTGTTGACGTCGTCGCCGTATTTCCAGACGCGGCCGGTCAAACGTGTCACACGATTATATTGTAAGGTTGAGTGTACAGCTTGCGCTTCGCTCATCGTCAAGCTCCTTTTTGGATGGTGGAAAGCATTGTACTATCTGAATCGCAACCACGCAACCGATCGCCAACCACAACCCCAACCGCGGCAGTCTAAATAAACAACTAGCTACCTGACACTTTTTCAAAAATAGGGAAGCCAGCGGAAAACGAAGGCTTCTTGGTTGGTTAAATGACGGTCTATCATATCCAATCCGATCCGGAAGATGCTCAAATCACAACGGTCTTTGCGGTCAACCAGGTAACGCCGGCCATCCTTGATGACCTTAGAGCCATAAGCGACCAGCCAAAGGTACAATAGCGCCACCGCTAACGTAAGGCGCGAAAGCCGGAGGGAGTGGTGCAGATGCGTGCTTTCCAAGTCGAAACCATGTCCTTTAAAATCACCAAACATTTCTTCGATCCACATCCGTTTGCGGTAGGCCCGCAAAGCTACACGCACCTCAGCGTAATTGGTCGCCAGCAGCCACGGCTCTTTTTCACTGGATTTCCAATACGCCAGCAGGTTGACGCCATAGGCGTGGTTCTCAGTCAGGAGAGCCTGGGGAATCCACACGCATTGGCGGCGGCGGGAAATCAGGCTGTCAAAGCGCTGCCATTGCCTTTGGTTAGGTAACTGCACCAAATGATTGCCTTTTTGGCGTACCACATACTGCCAACCGGCCTTGTCTAGCCATTTCAACACCGGAATTGCCCCAAATTCGCTATCGCCAACCAAGGCAACGGTGGCTCCGGCGGGTATCAAGCCGCGCACATAGCTTAACAACGCCAACTGCTTCCAACTACTGCTGTGGCCACGGCTCCCTTTGACCCATGTCCACGCTACGGGGATGGCGCGCCGCCGATAGGCCACGGCGACCATTAACAACTGATGCCCAAAGCCGACCTTGCTGCCATCTACGATCAAGCGCACTGGCAAACCGTGGGCTACTATCTGCTCAAGAATAGCCGTGATCCAGGGGGCATACCAACGGCGCACGCGAATAGCTGGGTTGTCCACTATCCGTTGCACCCGGCGCTCTTTGCTTTTGTTGGTTGCCGAACCGGGAATTTTCATCCCGATCTTGCTTAAATGCACGGATTGCGCGAGGAACAAGCCCACCAACAGCCAGACAAAGCTGCGCAAGCGGCTGGTATGTTCGCTTGGGCGTAATTCGCTCATTTCTTTATATTGGACTTTTGACAAAATAGGGAACTGTGGAATTTATTAACGTGACCCTTGACCCACACATTAACAATCAAATAACTAGAGCTTTCGTTCCCGGCGCAAATGTGGTACAATTGTCGTCAGAGTGAGAAATCCATACGAGGAGGGAGACCATGGATTACCCCCAAGCCGTGCTAGAAAAAGCGCAGCGCCTGGAGCAACTGCTGCTGCGCGTCACCGCTGGCGAGCCGCTGGACGAACTGAATCAGGAACTGGGCTTTGACCTGGACCAAGAGGAAGTGGCCCGCCAACAGACGAAATACGAGAAGGGCGGACGCACGTGGGAAGCGGTGATCAACGGGCGCCACGGCCACGCCCAAAAGATCCACTCTGGGATTCGCGAATACCTCTACGACCGCAAGCAGGAGAACGACAGCCTACGCGCTCCCCAGTTGGCTCAGGAAGTGGAAAACAAGTTCAAGGTCAAGGTAAGCGCAGGTCACATCAATTACCTGTTACGCAAGCGCGAGTTGACGGCCCCTGTGGGGCGGCCATACAACAAGTCCGCTCCGGACGAAAAGGCTCCCGTAGAAGTGTCCAGTGAATCCGTGGAAAACGCGGGGATTTTTTTCCCTGGAAGCAGCAAAGGTGGAGATGAGAGTGTCGGAGATTGTCGAGGTCGAAGTACTCACGGCCCGTGACGAATACCTGGCGGATCATGCTCCGGGCCAACTACACCATCTGACGGCTGACATCGGCGCGTTGTGGCCCAAGCTCGACCACCTGATCTACTTTCCCATCCTGGGGCTGACCCGGCCACGGGACTTGTACTACTATCAAGGAGCTGGACTGAAAGCCATCCACAGATGCAACTACAAATATCTGACGATGGAGCACTTCTTGGGCCAACTGACCCGCTTGCGGGTCAGCGCGGCGCTGGCCGAGAAATTAGCCTGCGTTTACGTCCAAGCATGGTATCCG
>Ga0209614_1000298_pt1 | contig 45626 bp, 43 predicted proteins | sample BlaSprsedimmetaG_FD_185484 | JGI IMG/M metagenome (GOLD analysis project Ga0209614, IMG submission 185484) | Hot spring sediment bacterial and archeal communities from California, USA to study Microbial Dark Matter (Phase II) - Blank Spring... ...
GGGCAGGTATGGAAACCTGCCCTACCCCACAAATCTGCGTAGAGCCGAGAAAGTCGGCCAGCGTATCGCCGTCGGCGTACTGCTGCCCCTGTTCCAGATACCCCAGCCGCAGGTCGGGCGGGCTTAGGGCGGGTTTCTTACCCGCCGGGCAGGTATGGAAACCTGCCCTACCCCACAAATCTGCGTAGAGCCGAGAAAGTCGGCCAGCGTATCGCCGTCGGCGTACTGCTGCCCCTGTTCCAGATACCCCAGCCGCAGGTCGGGCGGGCTTAGCTGCACCGCTCCTTGGTCTGGCTGTTCCCGCCCGGCGACGATGCGCAGCAGGGTGGTCTTGCCACAGCCGTTCGGCCCGACCAGACCCATCCGGTCGCCGGGATTGACGACGAACGAGACCTGTTCCAACACAGTCACGTCGCCGTATCGTCTGTGCAGGTTTGAGATGTGTAACATTCTGATGCTCCCCTCCATTTGTTAGGTGCTGAACGGTCGGTGATGGGGGGAACGAAAAAGCCGTGGGGCTTGAGCACCCACGGCTTGCGCTGTCAATCTCGTGAAAGCTTGTCTAGCCAGGCAAAGATGCATCCCCCCCAGAGAACAAGTGCTTGGTCCGTTTGTTGTCGGTCATCCCTGTTTCCTCCTGTACGCACCTCTTTCTTGGGGAGGCGCTAGTACACGGGTTCTAGTATAGTCGGTTTGGGGAATTTGTCAACGCGAGAGTTGAAACAAAAAGGGCCTGGTGGGGTACCGCAACCAGGCCCTGGGGTAGAGGGCAGCACGTTATTGTTGGAACAGTTTGACCGCCCCGCTGAGGACGGAGCCCTCGCCCATATCCTTTCCGCCTGCCGCTGGCGCGAACTCGAGGATGCGGTCGGCTAGCCGGGAGAAGGGGAGCGACTGGAGCCAGACCCGGCCTGTCCCCCTCAGGGTAGCCAGGAACAAACCCTCGCCGCCAAAGATCATAGATTTCAGGTTGCCCGCCCGCTGGATATCGTAATCTATCTGGCTTTCAAAGGCGACGATGCAGCCGGTGTCCACCATGATCTTTTCGTTGTTGAGACGCTTTTCGATGATGGTGCCGCCAGCGTGGATAAAGACCATCCCATCGCCGCGCAGCCGCTGCAGGATAAAGCCCTCGCCGCCAAAGAGACCCGCGCCCAACTTTTTGTTAAAGGCGATGCTCAACTCGGTGCCCAAGGCCGCGCAGAGAAACGCGTCCTTCTGGCAGATCAACTCGCCTCCTACATCGTCCAGGTCTAGAGGCACGATCTTGCCCGGGTAGGGCGCGCCAAAGGCGACGTGCCTTTTGGCCGCGCCACCGGTGTGGGTAAAGTGGGTCATGAACAGGGATTCACCGGTGAGGGCCCGTTTCCCCACGCTGACGACCGCGTCCAGGAATCCGGACTTGGGTTTGGAGCCGTCCCCCATCTTGGTCTCGAAACCGATGCCGTCCTCCATGTACATCATCATCCCGGCTTCGGCGATGACCGTCTCGCCGGGGTCCAGTTCGATCTCGACGAACTGGAGATCGTCACCGAAAATTTGGTAATCAACCTCGTGGCTTTTCATGCTAAAATCTCCTTATTTGATTGATTCTACGCGCTATATTATTTTACGGCGGGTTGTACAAGTCGAGGAGCAGTCGGCTGCAAGGACGTCAACCGGTAGCTGCGGCGACCTGGCCTTAACCCGTCGTCAAGCCCGCACGTTGCCTTGACTTTTCATCTGCCTGGGGTATGATATGCCCAGCTTACTGGGGAGGCATACCTGTGAGGATTCTAGTCACCGGCGGAGCCGGCTTTATCGGATCTAATCTCGTGGACGTGCTGATGGCTGGAGGCCACGAGATTACCGTGATTGACAATCTTTCGGTTGGCAAGGCCAGCAATGTCGAGCACCATCTGGAGAGCGAGTGCTTTCATTTCGTCAACGACTCGATCTTGAATGTGGGGACGTTGGAGCGGTTGATTCGCCAGGCCGACGTGATCTATCACCTGGCGGCCGTCGTCGGCCCCAAGTACGTCGTCGAGGACCCGCTGGGCACCATCATCACCAACGTGCGCGGGACCGAGAATGTGCTGGAGCTGGCGTTCAAGTACTGGGTGCGGACAGTCATCGCTTCCAGTTCCGAGATCTATGGCAAGTCCACGGCCGTGCCGTTGAGCGAGGACGACGATCGGGTGCTCGGCTCGACGACGGTGGGGCGGTGGTCCTACTCCGACGCCAAGGCGATTGACGAGTATTTCGCGCTGGCGTACGCCAAGAAGGGGCTGCCCGTCTCCATCGTGCGCTATTTCAACGCCTACGGCCCCCGCCTGGACCCGAGGGGATATGGCAGTGTCATCGCCAAGTTCGTCACCCAGGCGCTGCGCGGCGATCCGCTGACGGTGTACGACGATGGACAGCAAACCCGCTGCTTCACCTACGTCGGCGACACCATTCGGGGGACGATGCTGGCGGTGACGGTCAAGGAAGCGGCTGGTCAGGTGTTCAACATCGGCTCCAACCGCGAGACGACGATCCTCGAGCTGGCCCGGCTGATCCTGCAACTGACCGATTCAGCGTCAGAAATTGTGCACATGCCTTACGAGACGGCTTATGGCCCATCCTTCGAAGAGACCCGGCGGCGGGTGCCCGATGTGGTCCGCTCCCGACGGGTGCTTGGTTTTGAGGCCGAGACCTCGCTGGAAGAAGGACTGAAAAAGACGCTAGAGTGGTTTCGCGGTCGGGAAGGGCTAGATTGGTCGTGAAAGAGTTCCTGTTTTCTAGTGTTGGAAGAGTAGGTAACTAGGATGAATTCTACCAAGCTTGGCGTGTTCTGTGACAAGGTGTTGGAGATGGGATGGCTGCTGGCGGTGATTATCACCCCGCTGTTCTTCAACGTCTATTCCAGCCGCGTGTTCGAGCCGGACAAGTTGACGACGCTGCGTACTGTGGCGCTCATTATGGGAGCTGTCTGGGCAGTCAAGTGGATCGAGGAGCGGGTCAGCGGCCGGCGTGAGATGGATGTGACGTGGCGAACCCCATTGGTCTTGCCCACCCTCTTTACGGTGATCGTCTACGTGTTGAGCACGCTTTTCTCCGTCACACCTTATGTCAGTCTATTCGGCTCGTACCAGCGTCTGCAGGGCACGTACACGACGCTGGCCTACATCGTGGTTTTCCTGGTGGTGCTGCAAGGGATGCGCACGCGGGGGCAGGTGGATCGCCTGGTCACGGTCGTCATTCTGAACAGTTTGCCCATCGCCCTCTATGGCCTCGTTCAGCGCAACAAGCTAGACCCCCTCCCGTGGGGAGGAGACGTAACCCGTCGCGTGGCTTCCAATATGGGCAACGCTATTTTCGTCGCCGCGTACCTGATTATGGCGACGCCGCTCACGCTGGCGCGCATCGTGACTTCCTTTCGCTCCATCCTGAACGATGAGGATTCGGTCTGGTCCGACATTTTTCGCGCCGCGATCTATATTTTCATCCTATTGGTCCAGTTGGTAGCTACCTTTTACACCCAGAGTCGTGGCCCGCTGATGGGGCTGCTAGCCGGGTTGGGGCTTTGGGGGTTCCTGGGATTGTTGACCCTGCTGCGCACAGTTCAACGGGAGAAACCGTTCCAGCCGGACGACCTTCTTCCGGATTTGCTCAGGGGGTTGGGATTCGGGGTTGCCAGCCTGGCAGCGGCCGGTGCGACAGCGGCAGTGCTCTACTTTGGCGGTGAGGCGCTCGTGGGCGCAGAAAGCGACCTGCCGGAGGGGATCGCTGCTGCTGGCGCGGTGTTGGTCCTGCTGGGTATCTGGATGGCGTTCATCATCAATCGCCGGGGCTGGCGTTGGTTGTGGGCCAGCGCGTTGATCGTGGTGGTTTTTGCCTCGACTGGCTTTTTTGCCGTCAACCCGGGCGGGCCGTTGAACGATTGGGCACGGGAGCAGCCGTCGCTGCGGCGCATCACCAACGTGTTGGAACCCGGCAGTGGCACCGGCATGGTCCGTAACCTGATCTGGCAGGGCGGGGTCGATCTGTTTCTCCCCCACGATCCTATCACGTATCCGCCGACGAGCGAGTACCCTGAAGGGCGTTCCGATTCCCTCAATACGCTGCGCCCGGTGATGGGATACGGCCCAGAGTCAATGTACGTGGCGTACAACCCATTCTATCCCCCCTTGTTGGGGCATTACGAGTCGCGCACCGCTTCTCCCGACCGTTCCCACAACGAGACGCTGGACTCGCTGATCATCACCGGCGTACTGGGGTTCGTAGCCTACCTCTGGGTGTTTGGCAGCGTCTTTTATTTTGGCCTGCGTTGGCTGGGCTTTTTACCGTCCGACTGGCGGCGCACCCTCTTTTTCGTCCTGCTGGTCCTCGGGGCGGTGGCGGCGATAGCCGTCGTCATTCCCACGGTGGGCCCACACTTTTTCTGCCTGGCAATTCCCATTGGGATGGTAGGGGGGATGTTTGTCTACCTGGTGGTGTGGTGTTTCTCGTTGTATTGGGATTCAGAGCAGGTCTCCCGGTCTCACCCTGCGGCCGTCCTGCTGATCGGCATCCTATCTGCTGTGGTCGCTCACTTTATCGAGATAAACTTTGGGATCGCCATTGCATCCACCCGGACCACGTTCTGGGCCTACGCCGGGGCTTTTGTCGTGGCGGGGATTGGCTTGATACGTGAGAGTTCGGAGCAACCCCGTGAGGTGATCAGTCCCCAGGATAGCAAGAGAAGCAGGAGGCGTAAAAAGCGGTACGTCAATCAGTCTTCTCCTGTCGTTTCCTCGGGGCTGCCCTCGTGGTTGTGGTCGGTGCTCACCGTGTCCATCATTGGGGGGTTTGTCCTGGGCACGCTCTCCTTCGATTTCATCACCAACGCCGAACGCCTGACTGATCCCCTGCGCATCATCTGGCGTGCGCTGACCGTCTTGCCAGCCCAGCAGAGCCGCACCTCTTACGGCGCGCTGATGATTTTTGCCCTCACGTGGTTGATGAGCGGTGTCGTTTTCATCTCCGAGATGGCCGGGCAGGGAGCTTTCCGCGCGAAACAGGGGGACGGTGCGCTGGCGGTGACGGTGTACTGGTCGATTTCCTTCGTCGTGGGCCTGGGGATGGCGCTGGTATTGGCCAGTCAGCAGGCGGCGTTGATGAGGGTCCAGGCGCAGACGTTGGAAGACGTGTTGAATATTGCCAACCGCGTGGCTGGCTTTTTGACCGTCTATTACTGGTATATCCTCTTTGTGTTGATCGCCGGAGGGGGGATGCTCTTCCTGGCGACCAAGCAGCAGCCTCGGCTCGTGTCGCAACCCTGGGGAGTGATCGCGGCGATTGTGTTGACTGTGGTGGTGGGCGCCATCGCTTCCGTGACCAACCTGCAGCCCATCAGGGCCGATATTATCTACAAACAGGCCGATCCTTACGATCGTGGCAAGCAGTGGCTGGTGGCTATCGAGCACTATAAACGTGCCATCGAGATGGTGCCCAAGGAGGACTTTTACTATCTCTATCTGGGGCGGGCCTATTTGGAGTATGCATCATCCCTCGAAGATCCTGATGTGCGGGAAGCTGTGATGCGGGAGACGGAAAAGACGCTGTTACAGGCCCGCGAGATCAATCCTCTCAACACCGATCACAGCGCCAACCTGGCCCGTATGTACCGCCGCTGGGCGGATTTCACGTCGGATGACGGGGTACGGCGGGAACTGTTGCGCAAATCGGCGCAGAATTACGAGATTGCGACGACTCTCAGTCCCCAGAACGCCATCCTCTGGAACGAGTGGGCGATGCTGTACTATTACAGCCTGGGGGACGTCGAAAGTTACGAGCGCACTCTCGAACGCTCGCTCGCGCTGGATCCCGAATTCGACCAGACCTGGTTGGTATGCGGCGACGCCAATCGGCAGCAAGGCAATCTGGAGGAAGCGGCCCACTGTTACGAAGAGGCCCTCGTCATCAGTCCCAAGAACTCGCAGGTGTGGCGGGCGCTGGGGGATACCTACATCGCGGCTCAAGAGTGGGCGGATGCCATCCGCGCGTTGACGCACACCTTGGAGTTGAAGCCGAATGTGAGTGACGCCTGGAACGTCCATCAAGTGATCGCGCGGCTGTATAGTCAGATCGGTGATGCAGAGCAAGCGCTGTTCCACGCTCAAAGGGCTCTCGGGTTGGCGCCCGAAAACCAGCAAGAGATGCTTCAGGACTTGGTCGTCCAGATCGAGAGTCTGCGGGAGACGCCTTAGGATATGACGACGTATTTGCTCATCTTTTCTGGCGCGCTGGTGCTGGCGATCGGCGCCACCCCGGTGGCGCGCTGGCTGGCCCCCCGTGTGGGCGTGATGGATCAGCCCGAAGCCCGTAAAATCCACCTTCGCCCGGTCCCTCGGATGGGAGGGGTGGCGATTTACCTGACCGTCATCGCCGCCGCCGTCATCCTGGGTCGGACCTACAATTTCGTCCAGTTCGGGAGCATCTTGGTGGGCGCTACAGGGGTCTCCTTCATGGGATTGATAGATGACCGCTGGGGGCTGCGTCCACTGGTCAAGCTGCTTGGCCAGACCCTCGCCGGGCTGCTGCTCTATGCCAGCGGCGTTTACGTCGGTGTTTTCCGTCATCCCGTTCTTAACCTGGTCGTCACGGTATTGTGGGTCGGCTATATCACCAATGCCGTGAATTTCCTGGATAATATGGATGGTCTTGCTGGCGGCGTGGCAGCCATTGCTGCCCTTTTTTTTGCCCTGATGTGTTCTTTCAGTGGACAGTACCTGGTAGGCTCACTCTCGGTGGCGGTGCTGGGGGCGTGTCTGGGATTCTTGTTCTACAACTTGAATCCGGCCAACATCTTTATGGGGGATTCCGGTGCATTGTTCCTCGGCTTTACCCTGGCGGCCGTAGGTATCAAGCTCCGTTTCCCGGATAACGTCGATTTTGTCACCTGGATGGTGCCGGTGCTGGTGTTGGGCCTGCCCATCTTTGATACCACGCTGGTCATCATCTCTCGCTTGAAGCGGCGTCTCAATCCCGCCACGACGCCAGGTAAGGACCACATCTCCCACCGCCTGGTGGCGGCGGGAATGACGAAGCGGGAGGCCGTCCTATCGCTCTACGTCGTCGCCTTTCTCCTGGGCCTGGTGGCCATTTTCGTCACTCAGGCCTCTTTCGTGGAGGGGTACGTCGTCGGTGGGGCCGTCGCTCTGGTCGGCGTCTACGCGCTGTGGCGGGTGGAACGCCCCCCATTTTTCAATTCCTCATGCTCGAACGTATCACGTGACGAGTAATATCCAGATCGAAAGCGAGGCGTATCTATGAAAGGCGTCATCACCATCGCGGGTTACGGCACGCGCTTCTTGCCGGCTTCCAAGGCGATCCCCAAGGAGATGTTCCCCATCGCCGGAATACCCTTGATCCAGTACCACGTCGAAAGCCTGGTCGCGGCCGACATCACCGAGATCATTGTCGTCGTGCGCGCCGGCAGCGAGACGGTCCAACATCACTTTGCCCCGGTCGTGGACCTGGAGGAGCACCTGAAAAAGACGGGCAAACTGGAACTGTTGGAAGACGTGCGGCGTATCTCTGACATGGCTAACCTGATCTTTGTGCGGCAGCCCGAATCCCTCCCCTATGGAAACGGGGCCCCGGCTCTGGCTGCTCGTCCCTGGCTGACTCCCGGCGAGCCGTTCTACTACATGTTTGGCGATGACATCATCATCGGTGACGTGCCGGTGCCCCGGCAGATGCGTGACGCCTTCGACCGTTACCAGCCGGCGGCTGTCCTCGCTACCCAGTCGGTTCCCGACGACGAGACGCACCTGTACGGATGCATCGAGCTAAAGCCCGGTTCGGGGAACGAGATGGCCCGCATCATCGAAAAGCCCGCTCCTGGCACGGCGCCCTCTAACTGGGTGCAGATCGGCCATTTCGTCTTTACGTCCGAGTTGTTCGACGTGTTGACCGGATCGGAGACGGGGAAGGGGGGCGAGTTGTGGTTGACCGATGCGGTAGATCGGTTGGCAGCCCGTTCTTCCGTCATCGTGCAGCCGATTGAGGGGGAGTGGATGGCGGCCGGGGATCCGCTTCGTCAGCTGAAGGCGAACATCGCCATGGCCCTGCGCCGCGACGATATGCGGGATGGTCTGAAGGATTATTTGCGCTCGTTGGAGTGGTAAATGATATGACGGTCCTGTTCGGCGTTTTTCTCGTCCTCGTCATCGGTATCCTGCCGATGACCGTTTACGCGCTTTTCCTGTGGTGGTTCGACCGTTACGAGAAAGAGCCGCTCGGCCTGCTGATCGCCGCCTTTCTGTGGGGGGCGGTTCCGGCCATCATTTTTTCCCTCGGCGTTGAACTTCTCCTGGACGTACCCATTTCCCAACTCGTTGATCCGATGGCGGCGGGACTCATCGGCTCGGCTGTCGTCGCTCCCATCGCCGAAGAGATTTTCAAGGGCGGAGCTTTGCTTCTGCTGCTGCTCTTTTTTCGCCACGAGCTAGACAGTCCTCTCGATGGCATTATCTACGGCGGGTTGGTCGGATTCGGCTTTGCCGCCGTGGAGAACGTGTTCTATTTTGGCAGCACGTTCGCGGAATCCGGCCTGGGCGACGTCGCGTTGCTGGCGGTATTCCGAGCCTTTCTCTTTGGCCTCAACCACGCCCTGTTCACCGGCCTGACGGGGTTGGGGATGGCGCTGGCGCGGACCTCGCCCCATTGGGGGCTGAAAATCGTCGCGCCTGTCGTCGGTTTGGCAGCGGGGATGAGCGCTCACGCGGTCCACAACGGCGGCGTGACGCTGGGCGCCGAGTGGTGCTGGCCCTGCGCGTTGGCCCTGGCCTCCGATTGGGGGGGCGTGCTGATTCTGCTGGTCGTCATCTCGTGGGCCACAGTGCGGGAACGGCAGTGGATCGCCGAGTTTCTGATCGACGAGGTAGAGCAGGGCACGCTGAGTCGGAGGGATTACGAGGTGGTGAGCTCCTACCTCGAGCGCGTGCGGGTGCGGGTCGAGACGTTGTTCAGAGGTGATTTGACGGGTTGGTGGAATCTGGGGCGCTACTTTCGGCTGACGACCAAGCTGGCCTTTGCAAAACATCGCTTGACCCAGTTCCCGGCTGAGGCGGACACACAGACTCGCATCCTCCAACTGCGGCAGCAGGTGCAAGAGTTGGGGCGCCGGTTGTAGGGGGTAAAAACGGGCCGACGATCTGTATCGTCGGCCTCGTGATGATGTTGGCGGGAGTGGATGGGAGTCGAACCCACCGCGGCTCGCTCTGCGCGACCCGCCACCGGTTTTGAAGACCGGGGAAGCCACCGGGCCCCAACCACTCCCCAGCAGCCGTAAGGATAACGCGGTTCGCGCAATTAGTCAAGTCTGGGCTGGGAGCTATGTCGCTGTTGGTTGATGGGCACAATCTCGTGGGCAAACTGCCCAACTTGCACCTGGATGACCCCGACGACGAGGCCAAGCTGGTGCTCCGCCTGCGGTCCTACGCCGCTCGCACCGGCAGTCGGATCACCGTGGTGTTCGACCGTGGAATGCCCGGAGGACGGTCGTGGAGTCTCTCGGGAGGAGGCGTGGACGCTATCTTTGCCCCCACCGGGCGAACTGCTGACAGCGTGCTGTGTGAGCGCATTCGCCGCGCCCGGGACCCGCGCCGTTTGACGGTCGTCAGTTCCGACCACGAGGTCATCGAAGCGGCGCAGAGACGTGGCGCACGGGTGATGCGGTCGGAGGTGTTCGCGGAGCAGCTAGAGCCGCCGGTGGCGCCCCCGCCAGCGGTCGAGGAGGAACGGGAGGTGCAGCTCTCGACCGCAGAGATCGAAGAGTGGCTCGAGCTTTTCGGCGAGGGGTAGCGCGTTTATCCCTATGCATTTATGGCGCGGGTGCCTCTCGCCACAGCCGGCAGAACGTGCATAATCCCGGCGCGCTGGTCAGTTGGCCGCAGTTGGCACAAGGATGCAGCTCCACTTCCTCGGCCAGCTCGCGGAACAGCCCTTCCTTCCGCGCCCGCAGAAGGCCCAGATAGAACTGCATCTTGGTTCCGGGCGCTTCTTCCTCCATCTGGTTGAGGATGCCCTTGTGGCGGATGCTGGTCGCGCCCACGGCATAGGGGCACTCGTCGTAGATATAGTCAATGCCGGTGATGAGGGCGTAGGCGGCCGTCTCCCGCTCGTAGAAGCGGCAAAACGGCTTGACCTTGCGGGCCAGACCCTCACCCGAGGCCGGCAGCACCGGGGCCTGACGGGCGATGTATCCCGTTTGCCAGTGGAGCACGTTACCAAAGAGCACGGCTGCCTCGTCGTCCAGGTTGTGACCGGTGGCGAGCACATCGTAGCCGCCGTCGCGGGTGATGCGGTTCATGGCGTGCCGTTTGATCAGGCCGCAGACCGAGCAGGGCTTGCCACGTCCGCGACGGGTCCGCCGCGCCGCCTCTGGCAACGTCTCCCCATACTCGGCTTTGATGTCCACTATCGTGAAATGGGCGTTGGCCCGCGCGGCCGCAAACTGCTCGACTTTGGCGCGCGAAGCGGCTGAATAGCCGACGCCGTCGTCAATGCCCAGATCAATGTACAGCCCATCGGCCCGATAGCCTAGTTGCAGCAGCACGTCCCACAGAGCGAGGCTGTCTTTACCGCCAGAGACCGCCACCAGCACCCGGTCATCGGGAGTGAACATGTGATATTTTTCGATAGCGCGTGCGGTCTGCGCGACGAACCATTCCGGGTAGTGGACTTGGCAGAGCGCCAGCTTGTGTTGGCGCATGTTAAAGACGGCCGGCCGGCCGCACTTGCGACATTTCATCCCTATCCGCCCGAAATCACGGCGACGAGCTTGATCTCGTCGTTCTCATCCAGCAGTGTGTCCTCGGTCAGGAGCTTGCCGTCGCGCACGGCGAGCACCGTCTGCGGTAACAGTCCCACCTCTTTGATGGCGTCCCGCACCCGCCAGCGCCCTTCCAATTCCCATTCCTGGTCGCGATAGGTGATTTTCATACCAGTTTCTCAGGACACGGTGTTAGCACACGGGGCTTTCTGCTTCGGACGTTTGTGACATAAACCGGTCAACTTGTTGGCGTAGCCAAACATTGACTGGCGTTTGTGTGCTGACCCTGCGTTTCCGCGCCACTTGGGATAGATCTGCCATCAACTCTGGCTCGATTGTCACTGTCGTCCTCCGCGCCGATGGGTCAAAAACCATTTCGACTTTGTAGGTCTGATCATCATAGTCCGCAAGACTGTGACTGTCCCAAAAGTCGGCCATCTCTTCCAATCTACGCGAACCGGAAATGCTACTCACTCTATCTTTTGGCATACAACCGTTGCTCCTTGCGATTCATATCTCGCCCGCTGATCATCAAGGCTTCGTGTGGACTCTTCAGAACGAAAAACACGATCAACCAGCGTCCTGTCATTGTCTGTCCATAGGCAGCATACAGATCCTCACCTTCCCGATGTCCTTTTTCCACAAATCGGATATGCGGCTGCTCGAACAAGATCTCGTCAATTTCCTCAATGAGCACGTTGTGTTTATAAAACAGCTTATCTTCAATTTCAGGTCGTCAAAGATGTGCTAGATTCTCCTCTCGATTCCTGGGTTGACATTTTGGCGGGAGCGTACTAACCTAGATTGGCATAGCCGGCTGATTATTGATAGATGGATTGTACACCAAAGTCGGCAGTAGACAAGTGCACCGGTGGGCGAGAAGAGTGTTTCTTCTCGCCCACCGATGGCTTGCGAGCGGATCACCCGTTATCCGTTCGGGATTTGGGGCAGTTCTACCAACGCCTGCTCAATCTTTTCTTGTTCAAGTTCATAATCCGGCAGATCCTGGCGATGGAAGGCGTCGTAGGCTGCCAGATCCAATAGACCGTGGCCGCTGGCGTTGAAGAGAATGACCTTGGACTCGCCCGACTCTTTGCAGGCCATCGCCTCGTCGTAGGCAGCCTGGATGGCGTGGGCCGTCTCCGGGGCCACGATAAAGCCCTCGGCCCGGGCAAAGCTCTCGGCGGCCTGGAGGATGATGTTCTGGTGGTAGGCCCGCGCCTCCGCCTGTCCCTGGTCCAACAGCGCGCAGATGCTGGGCGCCATGCCATGGTAGCGCAGTCCGCCCGCGTGAACGGGAGCGGGGATGAACCCGTGGCCCACGGTGTGCATCTTGGCGACGGGGCCGGTCTTGGCCGTGTCGCCCCAATCGTAGGCGTAGGTGCCCCGCGTCATGCTGGGGCAGGCGGTGGACTCGACAAAGATGGCGCGCAAGTTCGGTTGACTGCCGTTCAGCTTATCCTGCATAAAGGGAAAGATCAGGCCGGCAGCGTTGCTCCCGCCGCCCGCGCAGCCGATGACGATGTCGGGATAGTCGCCCGCCATCTCCATCTGTTTCTTGGCCTCCAACCCGATCACCGTCTGGTGCAGCAGCACAAAGTTGACCACGCTGCCCAGCGAATACTTGAATCCCTCGTGGGTCATCGCGTACTCCAGCGCCTCGCTGATGGCGATCCCCAGACTGCCTGTGGTCTCGGGGTCCTTTTCCAGGATCGCCCGCCCGGCGTTCGTCTCCGAGCTGGGACTGGGGACGACGCTGCCCCCCCAGGTCTCCATCATCACGCGGCGGTAGGGCTTTTGGTGGTAGCTGATGGTCACCATAAAGACCTTGCATTTCAATCCGAACAGATTGGCGGCAAAGCACAGGGCGCTGCCCCACTGCCCGGCGCCGGTCTCGGTGGCAAAGCCCTCCAGCTTTTCCTCCTTGGCATAGTAGGCCTGCGCGATGGCGGTGTTCGGCTTGTGGCTGCCGGGCGGGCTGACGCCCTCCCACTTGTAATAGATCCTGGCGGGGGTGTCCAGCGCCTTTTCCCACCGGGCGGCGCGGTATAGGGGGGCCGGTCGCCACATCTTGAGCACATCCTGCACCTCGTCCGGGATTTCGATGAATCGCTCTTTGCTGAACTCTTGTTTGATCAGCTCCATCGGAAAGACGGGCGGTGGCATGGGCGGGTCATCCATCACTTCCAGCGTCGCCGGATGCAAGTAAAACGGCGGCGGTTTCTTCATATCCGCCAGGATGTTGTACCAATAGGTGGGCATACCGTTTTCTTCTAGGACGTATTTGTACTGGGTCATTTTCGTTTTCTCCTTGAATGATGTGAATTTATTTCGAGGTTGCTATTACCAGATGGCAATATCCCTCTTTTATCTGCCTGTCTTCTGTTCTGCCTGGCTTCTTTCGATAACCTCCCTCCTTTTCTCAGGTCAGAGACTCAGCTTTGTAGAAAGGCGCTCCGATCTGTCAAAAATTGTCTGTAAATCCTGTAATGTGTGGTCTCCTCGTACCTCACTTCCTCGATGTGGGATGAGTCAAAGCTAAAGATCTGCGCTCCTGGACATGCCAACAAGATCGGAGAGTGGGTGGCGATGATGAACTGGGCGTGTCCTTGCGCCTCCAACTGCTGCAATAGCTGCAGGAACTTGACCTGACTCGCAGGCGAGAGCGCAGCCTCGGGTTCGTCCAAAATGTAGAGCCCTTTGACGTGGTACCGGCCGCTGAAATAGCTCAGGATGCCCTCGCCGTGCGACAACGTATTGAGGAGTTGGCCCCCGTGGTATTTCAGCCGCCCCGGATCGCAGAGCGCGACGTCGTCGAGAAAATCTGCCAGGTCGTAGAACGTCTCGGCCCTGAATAAGGACCCCGCCACGTGCCCATTGCTCCACGTCACGGTGATATAGTCTTTCAAGCGATCTTCGTAGGGGTTGTGGTGGGCCACGTGCCGCTTGGGCTTGTCCCAGATGTGGATGCCGCACTTTCTGGTGATGGCTTCCAGCAGGGTTGATTTCCCCGATCCATTCTCACCGACGAAAAATACAACGCGCTTTCTGAACACCAACTCCGATGGCTCGCCAAGGATGGGGATGTTGAACGGATAACAGCGCTGGGTGGGATAGGTTTCGCTGTTGACTCTGACTTTTGTCAAGTACATCTCACGCCTCCATCAGCAGTAGACCAGGCCCGGCGAGTACGCGTTCTGCGCAGGCAGGCTAAAGTGGGTTTCTACCCTCATCAGGCCCATCGCTTTCCGCACCAGACGCATCGTCTCCTCCGCCTCGCGGCGCATACGCCGATTGCCGCTGTACAGGATTTCCTCGATCAATCCAGGCTGCGCTTCGTAGTGGGCGCGGCGCTCGCGCACGGGTTCGAGGAATGCGTTGATGGCGTGGGCCAACTTTTTCTTGACTTGCACGTCTCCCACCTTTCCCCGCCGGTATCGCGCTTTCAAGTCCTCCACCTCCGCACTGTCGGGATTGAAAGCGTCGTGGTAGATAAAGACCGGGTTGTCCTCGACCTGACCGGGAATGTCGGCGCGCACCCGCTGGGGGTCCGTGTACATGCCGCGCACCTTGCGCTCGACCGTCGCGGCATCGTCGGTGAGATAGATGACGTTATCCAGCGATTTGCTGGCCTTGGCCTGCCCATCAGTGCCCACGAGCACATCGCCGATCAGCCCCTGGGGTTCGGGAAAGACCTGCCCATAGAGGCGGTTGAATCGCCGGGCAGCCTCGCGCGCGACTTCTACGTGGGCCTCGTTATCCTTGGCGACCGGCACCAGGTGTGCGCGGGGCAGCAGGATGTCGGCAGCCTGGAGCACGGGGTATCCCAACAGGCCAAAGGGCAACGTCTCCAGCCGGGCGTCGCGCGCCATCTCCTTGATGCTGGGGACGCGCTCCAAGCGGGGCACGCTGATCAGCATCTCCAGGATCAGGTTGAGCTCGTAGGTGCCCGGAATGGCCGACTGGATAAAGATAGTGCTCTTGTCCGGATCAATACCGAGCGACAGATAATCGAGCACGATCTGACGGGCGTTGTGGTGCGTTTCGAGAAGGTGCTCTTTCTCTGGCCTGGTGGTGAGCACGTGCAAATCGGCGATGATGAAGAAGCATTCATATTCATCCTGTAATCGTACGCGGTTGGCCAGAGTCCCTACGTAATGGCCCAGGTGGAGTCTGCCTGTGGGCCGATCTCCGGTGAGAATACGTTTCTTTGCCATGCTAATACCTCCCTCGTTCAGAATCAAAACTGGAACACAAAACGCCCGTCCCTCTTCAGGGACGGGCGTCATAACTCGACACTCGCGGTGCCACCCTGGTTAGGCGGCCTTTTGCATCGCTGAAACAAAAACGCGCCGATGACGGCGCGTCGCGCGTGATAGGCCAGCCTCACTCGTTCGCGGGTACGGTCCTCTGAACATGCCAGGGACGATACCCTCAGCCTTGATAACGGTGGCGTCTCCGGCCCGGACTACCTCGGATGGCTCAATCCATCCGCTTCGGCGGGCGACTCCTGGGCCCATTCAACACTGGCGCTGGTATCGGACTTTCAGCTTGTGCCCGACTCTCTGAACCCCGTTTCAGTGCCTACTCTTCCCATTCACAGTCGTTCAGTATTTGGTCGTGCATCTAGTTTACCACATAGCGGCTGGGGCGTCAAGTTCACATCACTCGATGTGTGGTAGCAGTTCCTCTACCATAGCCTCTTTGGGCCGAAAGCCCACAAAGCGCTTTATTTCCACGCCACCTTTGAATAGGATCAATGTGGGAATCCCCCGGATACCCAACTGAGTGGGTGTGTTAGGGCTGACGTCCACATCCATCTTGGCCACTTTGACGAGGTGCTCGTATTCGTCGGCGATCTCTATCACCACGGGTGCGATCATCCGACAGGGACCGCACCACTCGGCCCAAAAATCCACCAGGACTGGCTTCGTAGCTTGGAGTACCTCAGCCTCGAATGTGTCGTCGGTTACTTCGAATGGTTGTGCCATGCTGTCCTCCTGAGTGTGGCGTACATTATCCTACTAAAGGATGCTTTTGTCAAGTAGTCGCCCAAATTCAGCCGATGGGGTTCTATTCCTGACGACAAGTCAAAGGATATGACACAAGCTGTCAACAGAAAAACCGCGCGGCCTGCGGAGAAGCCGCGCGGTTTTACATCTTGTTCAGAGTTGAGCTACCAGCGGCGGCGCCGTTCGCCCCCTCGATCTCCCCCGTCTTCTCGCTTCGGGCGCGCCTCTGCAACCTTGAGAGCTCGCCCGTCTACTTCCTGCCCGTTGAGTTGATTGATCGCTGCCAGAGCTGCGTTCTGATCCGCCATCTCGACGAATGCAAAGCCCTTGGAGCGACCTGTCATACGATCTGTAATCAGGTTCACAGACAGGACTTGGCCGATTTCTCCAAAGAGTTCAGACAGGATGGCATCGGTGGTTGAGTAACTCAAGTTGCCCACGTATAGTTTCTTTGCCATTGCCTGACTACAGGGCCCTCACCTGGACGGCCTGCAATCCCTTGGGTCCCTGCTCGACGGCGAACTCGACGTGCTGATTCTCGCGCAGTGAGCGGAAATCGCCTTGACCCTCGATGGCCGAGAAGTGGACGAACACGTCATCTCCGGTCTCGCGAGAGATAAAGCCATATCCTTTGGCGTCGCTGAACCATTTTACGGTTCCGGTTTCTTTTTCAGTCACTTTCCTTTACTCCTTGATTTGGTAACTTTTCAAAGTGGGGGCGGAGGGGGTGTGGGCGCGAAGCGTCCGTACAACTACCACCTTGCCTGCCTATTGATAAGATACTTGATTTGTTTATTTTTGTGGGCGAAGCAGCGTGGGCAGAACAGAAAGACTGCCCAGTCTCCGCAAGTCTGGGCAGTCTTTGAAATTACAGCCAAAACCTACTTCATCCTACGCAAATATTATACCACACTTGTGCAAAATAGCAAGGGCTGATAACTCGCTTTCCTTTACTCTGTGATTGTGCTAGAATTCGTCAATCTGATATAATCTTGAGGCACTGCCACCGTATTTGTTTGCCGCGTCTTGCTCAGAGCGGATTTGCACCCTGCTTTTTGGCCCGTTTTACACGGATAGAGTTGCCGGATTTGCCGTCCGGCAGGAGCAGGCGAGTAGCTACATTTTTGGGTGAATGAAAGGATGAATGAGGGTCGTTTCGGTATAGGGCTGGCATTGAGCGGGATCGCTTTGCTCTTGACAGGGTTGACGGTATCCGCCCGGTCTGCTCCCCAGGCTGTCTTGGCGACTCCTCCGGCTGGTGTGGCGTCCCAGGTGTGGGACGCCGTTGCCGATGGCGGCGTGACCGACTTTTTGGTGGTGCTGGCAGAGCAGGCCGACCTCAGCGCGGCGGTAAGTCAACCCTCCCGGGAGGCCCGTCTGCGCTGCGTCTACGACGCGCTGCGGGATGTGGCTGTGCGTGCTCAGGCTCCTCTGCGCGTCGAGTTGGACGAGAGCGGTGTGGATTACCGCGCGTTCTACATCGTCAACATGCTGGCGGTGCGTGGCGACCGCGACCTCGTCACGCGCATAGCCGCTCGCCCGGAGGTAGCGCGTATCGCTGCTAACCCCCGCGCTCGCCAGGTGTGGCCGCAGCCCCAGGTGGACGGCGTTCGTTCACTGGCTTCTCAGGGGGTCGAGTGGGGCGTGGCCCGCGTCCGCGCCCCCGACGTCTGGGCACTGGGCTACATTGGCCAGGGGGTCGTCGTGGCCGGGCAGGATACCGGGTACGACTGGGACCACCCGGCGCTGATCCGCCAGTACCGCGGCTACAGCGGCGATGGCGTCGCCGCGACCCACGATTACCACTGGCACGATGCGATTCACACCAGCGGGGGCGTCTGCGGCGCGGATTCCGCCATCCCCTGCGACGACAACAGCCACGGCACCCACACGATGGGCACCATGGTCGGCGACGACGGCGCGGGAAATCAGATCGGCGTCGCGCCCGGCGCCCGCTGGATCGGCTGCCGGAACATGGACGAAGGGGTCGGCACGCCGGCGGCCTATGCCGAGTGTTTCGAGTTCTTTCTGGCCCCCTACCCCATCCGCGGAGACCCGTTCACTGATGGAGTCCCCGCATTGGCGCCCCACGTCGTCAACAACTCGTGGACCTGCCCCCCCTCGGAGGGATGCGACTGGGCCACGCTGCAAGCGGTGGTGGAGAACACACGGGCCGGGGGCATCTTGGTCGTCGCGGCGGCGGGCAACAGCGGCCCCTCGTGCAGCACGGTGCGTGACCCACCTGCCATCTATGACGCGGTTTTCACCGCGGGGGCGACTGACTTGGCCGATCTCGCCACCTCGTTCAGCAGCCGGGGACCCGTGATGGTGGATGGCTCTGGACGACCCAAGCCGGACGTGGCAGCCCCAGGGTTCGCGATCTGGTCAAGCCTTCCCGGCGGGTGGTACGGCTACAAGCAGGGTACCTCGATGGCTGCCCCCCACGTGGTGGGCGCGGTGGCGCTGCTGTATTCCGCAGCGCCCGATCTCGTCGGCGACGTGGAGGCCGCGGAATGGTTCATCACCCATACCGCCCGGCCACACACGACAACCCAGACCTGTGGCGGCGACGTACCGAACCACGTCTACGGGTGGGGCATCGTGGACGCGCTGGCGGCGGTGCGAGCGGCCCTCCCCCCGTTGGAGGTCGTCAAGACGGCCTCCTCCGAAACGGTCCAGCCCGGGGTGGCGCTGACCTACACGCTGCGCGTCGCCAACACCGGCGCTCTCACACTCACCGCCATCGTGCTCACGGACGTGACGCCGCTGGGCACGACCTTTGCCCGGGCCGATGGTGGATGGGCGGCTCCGACCACCGGCACGGTGGACCTGGGATGGACCGTCGTCACCTGGACGGTGGACAGCCTGTCCAGCGGGGGAAGATTGACGGCCACGCTGGCGGTCACCGTCGGAGAGCTCGGGCCTGGGACGCGGGTGGTCAACGACGCCTACCAGGTGCGGGCCGCCGAGCTGCTCTCCCCTGTCATCGGAACGCCGGTGGAGGTGTGGGTGCCCTGGCAAGTGACGCTGCCTTTGGTGCTGAGAGGGTGGGGAGTGGAACACGAGGAGGTGCGGTGACCAGCCTGGAAAGCCTGCGCTTGAGAGTCCGATCGTTGCTTCATTTTTCGACTCCGGCCGATGCCCTGTTCGTCTATTACGCCTTCTATCACGACCCCCGGCGCACCACCCTGTATGTTCACGAGGGGCCGGCAGGCCGAGTGGATGGGTTCGTCGCCGTCTGCCAGACTGGTCAGCACTTGTTTCGGCCCACCGTCGTGCTGCGCACGCCCAGCGTCGAGGCGGCCGACGATCTGCTGCGCCAGGCCCTCGCGCCGGGTCGCCCCTACTATATCATCACGACGCCGGACCTGCGCGAGGCGGTGGACCGTGTGATGAGGATCGAGCGTCCCGAGATCAATCACATCTATCGGCTCGATCTGTTTAGTCTGCCGGCTTCCATCAACGTGTTGGTCGTGGCGGAGCAGGGGCTGGGGGGCTTGCCCCGGTTTATCATCCGTTCCCACGGGGAAATAGCCGCTGAATCGGGGACGAACTGGTATTCGCCCCATTTCGCCGAGGTGTTTGTCCGCACCGCTCCGGCCGTCCAGGGGCGTGGATGGGGCAAGGCGGTGCTGACGACTTGCACGCGCTGGGTCGTCCGCTCGGGCCGTCAACCGCTCTACATTGTCAACGATCAGAACGAGCGCAGTGTGGTGTTGGCCAAGTCAGTTGGGTACACGGACACCGGGGCACGCGAGTTTGCCGGCGAGGGAATCTGCTGCTCAGATCAAAGTTGAGTGTATCGCAAGGAGGGGAGATGGAGGTCGAGTTGATTGGTATCACCCGCTATGTGCGCGGGGATGGTACGCCGGAAGAGTTGCTGGAGCACGCGGGGCGGGTCTGTTACCGCAGTGAGAGCCGGGGCGACGCTGGCAAGTTTCTGAGAGCCCGGGTGCGCGAGGGGCACGAGAGTCTGATCGAGCACGCGTCGGCGACCTTTGAGATCGGTGGCATTTCGCGGGCCTGTTCGCACCAACTCGTGCGCCACCGCCTGGCGAGCTATTGCATAGATGGGGATGCGGTGACAGAGCTAACCAATAAGGATCGCTCTATCAAATGCCGGACAGTGAAGGAATTGTTTGATATGAAAAGACACTGGCATTCCAAGAGTAGACTATGGCTTGTCAAGTTGAATTGTCTTGATGAGGAAACAGGGTATATCACGCAAAGCAGAGTGAGAGATGTTGTTTATTGTGGCAGAAAGGAATGCCTAGAGTTTGAGATGGAGAGTGGTCATTGCCTGCGTGCCACTAGGGATCATTTATTTCTGACCAGGCAAGGTTGGAGGCGATTAGAGGATATATTGCAAGAGGAGCTCGAGATAGCAGTCAACGGGATTCCATTGCCAGACAGAGAGTGGTTGCGCGAAGAATATCTGACAAATAATCGCACGAGAACCGATATTGCGCGCGAGCTCGGCGTCTCTGATGCGTGGCTGGGAAAAGTCATTCGGAGCCTGGGTCTCCAGAAACCAAAGAGGCAATATCCTAATCGTCGTCCAGGTGGTGGTAGAACGGGTATGCACACCGCAAAAGGTCTCACACGCTTGACCGAGTCCAAGAGCGGCGCCCGCAATCCGCAATGGAAAGGTGGCGTAACTCGCAGGTCTGTTGCGCTACGAGGTCAAATATCGGACACTTTACGCAGAGAAATCTACGAACGGGATGACTTTACTTGTAGGCTTTGCGGTAAGCGTGGAGGGAGGTTAACGTTACACCACATCGTTCCAGTCTGGCAAGATGAGGACCTCGTTGCGGACAGCCAGAATTTGGTAACTCTCTGCACCGCATGTCATCACAAGGTGAACGGGCACGAGCATGAATATGCGGACCATTTCGGTAGCCTCGAACCTGTACAGCCTCAACCCAGAACAGCTAGACACATCAGCCGAACTATGGCTACTTTCCGACCAATCACCACGTGCAAATCTATTGGGGAGATTGATACCTACGACATCGTGATGGAAGGGCCGCACCACAACTTTATCGCTAACAGCATCGTGACACATAATAGTCAGGAAAGCCAACGATACGTGGACATGTCCGACCCAGAATGGGTGCTGCCCCCCGCCATCGCAGAGAACCCGCAGGCGCGAGCGATCTGGGAGCGGTTCTCGGACGATGTCCAGGCCATCTACCGGGCGCTGCGAGAGCTGGGGATACGGAAAGAGGACGCCCGCTTTGCGCTCCCCAACGCCGCCGCCACGCGCATCATCGTCACGATGAATTTTCGGGAGCTGCTGCACGTGTTCAGACTGCGCATCTCGCGGGAGGCCCAGTGGGAAATTCGGGAGGTGTGCCTGCGCATGCTGGAATTGATGCTCCCCATCGCGCCCCACGTCTTTGGCGATGTGCGGGAGGAGCTGGGGGGCGCGTATCCAGAATTCTTTGCCATGGAGGGTGTGTGATGCGCGTCAAAATGGCGTATGGACGGGAGGGGCTGTGGGTCGACCTGCCCGACCAGAACGTGACGGTGGTCGAGCCGCGCTTTGTGGAGGGGCTGCCGGACGAACGGGCCGCCATCGTCCAGGCGCTGCGCCAGCCGATGGGCAGTCCACCGCTGCGCGAGTTGGCGCGGGCGGACGACACGGTGGTGATCGTGTTCAGCGACCTGACCCGCCCCACGCCCAACGACCGGCTCCTGCCCCCCCTGCTGGCCGAGTTGGAACAGGCCGGGGTGGACCGGGAGCGGATCACGCTCCTCAACGCGCTGGGGATGCACCGGGCCAACACGGAGGAGGAGCTGCGCGGCATGCTGGGGGACGAGATCGTGGACGGCTACCACATCGTGCAGCACGATTGCTCCGACCCGGACGGACTGGTCAGCCTGGGGCGGACGCGCTTTGGGCACGAGGTTCTGGTCAGCCGGGTCTATGCCGAGGCGACGGTCAAGATTCTGACCGGATTCATCGAGCCGCACTTTTTTGCCGGGTTCAGCGGGGGGCCCAAGGCGGTTCTGCCCGGCGTGGCGGGGACGCGCTCGATCCTGGAGAACCACGGCGCGGCCATGCTCGACCATCCCGGCGCCGCCTGGGGGGTTACCGACGGGAATCCGGTCTGGGAGGAGATGCTGGAAGCGGCGCTCCTGACCGCGCCGACCTTTTTGCTCAACCTGACGCTGAACCGGGAGCGGGCCATCACCGGGGTATACGCCGGCGATCTGCGGGCGGCCCATCGCGCAGGGAGCGACGCCGTCCGCCAGACCGCTATGATCGCGGTAGACGCGCCTTTCGACATCGTCATCACCACCAACTCGGGGTACCCCCTCGACCTGAACCTCTACCAGGCGGTCAAGGGGATGTCGGCGGCGGCGCAAGTGGTGCGGGAGGGGGGAAGCATCATCGTCGCGGCCGAGTGTTGGGACGGCATCCCGGACCACGGCGAGTACAAGAACATCCTGCACATGGCGGACAGTCCGGCGGAGCTGTTGGAGGTTCTGCGCCAGCCGGGCTTTTTGATGGTGGATCAGTGGGAGGCCCAGTTACAGGCCCAGATTCAATGCCGGGCCGACGTGTACGTCAAGAGCAGCTATCTCTCCGACAAAGAGATCCGCGCTGCGCTGCTGCGTCCCTGTCACGAGATCGAGGAGACGCTGGCAGAACTGTTGGCCCGCTACGGGCCTGACGCCTGCGTCTGCGTCTTACCAGAAGGGCCGCAGACGATCCCCTACGTGGCCGGGTCGTGACCGTTCAGGCGCTCAAGCGCCCACTGCGGATGTAGCTAGCCGCTGCCCTGCTCTGGTTTGAGGTAGCGGTCGAACCAACGCAGGATGTGATTCAGCCGGACGATGCGCCGGTCGGTCCGTCCACCGCGCGAGAGGCCGTGGGGCTCGTCGGGGAAGCGGACCATTTCCGTCTCCACGCCCAATCGCTTGAGCGCGACGAACATCTGCTCCCCCTGCTCGATGGCACAGCGCATATCCTGCTCGCTGTGGATGACGAGGGTAGGGGTTTTGACGCGTCCGATGTACTTGAGGGGGGACTGCCGCCAATAGTTCTCGACGTTCTCCCAGGGCGGCTGGTCTCCGAACTCGGATTGGATGTCCCAGTTGAAATCGCTAGAGCCGTACATGCTGATCAGGTTGCTGACGCAGCGTTGGGTGACGGCGGCCCTGAACCGGTCGGTGTGGCCGATGATCCAGTTGGTCATGTAGCCGCCGTAACTGCCCCCGGTGACGCCCATGCGGTCGGGATCCACGTAGGGCAGCGCCTGGACGAGGTCCGCCCAGGCCATCAAATCCTCGTAATCGGCCGTGCCCCAGTTGTTCACGATGGATTTGGCGTGATCCTCCCCATACCCCAGCCCGCCCCGGGGGTTACAAAAGTGGACCACATAGCCGTGGGCAGCCAGCGCGTAGAACTCGTGCATAAAATAGTTGCCGTACTGTACCCGGGGGCCGCCGTGAATTTCGAGGATGGAGGGATATTGTCTCGTGGGGTCAAAGCCGGGAGGCTTGATGATCCAGCCTTGCAGGTCGTTGCCGGCGCTGCCCTCGAACCACGCCTCCTCGATCTGGCCCAGGTCCCGCGCCTGCAGGAGGGAGGAGTTAACCTGCGTCAGTTGGCGGGGAGCGCCGACGGTCCCACCCGACACCTCTCGCACCCAGACCTGTCCTGGATCGGTCATATCGGCGTGAAAGTAGGCCAGCCGGGTCTGCTCGCGGTCGAAATTGAACGCTCCCACAACCCCCTCCTCGCCCACCATCCTCTCCAGGCCCGTTTCGGGGTTTGCCCATTCCACTGCCTGGAGAGTGGTGTTGCCGTGGTGCGTGACCTGGAAGTAGAGCCGGTCGCTATCCTTCGACCAGGCAGGAGGGAGCAGAGGCAGGTGGCCGGGCAGGTCGTTGATCGTCCCGCTTGCCACGCTCACGTCGAAGGATGCGGTCAGGTTTCTGGCCTCTCCTGTGCCCTGGGCCGGGACGATCCAGACGCGGGTGTTCTTCCACCACTGCCCGCGCCCCTCGTGGCCCAGGTAGGCGATCCACGCGCCATCTGGCGAGAACGAGGGCTTGGCTTTGGGTCCCAGGGGGGTCTCGATCCTGCGCACTTCTCCCCCAGCGGCCGGGATGACGAACAGGTCCATCGCGTCCGGGTCGAGGTCTGGGTCCGGGCTATGGTTGGAGCAAAAGGCGATCTCTTTGCCATCCGGTGACCAGGTCGGTTCGATCTCGTCGTAGACGTCGCCGCTGGTTAATTGCTGAGCCTGGCCACTTTGGGCATCAATCGTCCAGAGGTGCCACCGCTCCTGCGGCAGGTATCCGCCGCCATCCAATTTGAAAAAAACGCGCGTGATGTGGCGCGCGACGACGCCTAGCTCTTTCTGATGCTCGTCCTGCTCTCGCTCGATAGCCTCCTGGTCCTTCTGGCGGAACTGGCAGACGAGCTGCTGTCCATCGGGGGACCAGGCAAAGGTATCGAACTCGCCTTTCATATCGGTGAGAGGATGGGCCTCCCCTCCACCCAGGGGGATGAGATAGATTTGGGGCTGGTCCACGTCCCCTCGGTTGGAGAGAAAGGCGATCTGGCTGCCATCGGGCGACCAGCGGGGGTGACTGTCCACCTGGTCGCCGTGGGTGAACTGGCGAGGCTGTCCCCCAGCTGTGGGAACGATCCACAGGTTGGTGTACTTTTTTTCGTTCTCTTCGTCCACGCGCTGGACGCAAAAGACGACCTGTTCCCCATCTGGCGAGAGCTGGCAATCGGTGATCAGGCGTAGGTTGTACAGGTCCTGGGCGCTGATGGGCGGTTTCTTCTTTCCTGGGTCAGACATGGCACCTCCTTCTCGTTACGTGCATGGGTATCGAGGACAGATTGCCAACCCGTCCTACGAATTGCTACCAAACCCTAGTTTCCTCCTCGCCGGGGCACCGCCCGGATGCGCACCGGGTCGCTCTTGGTCCTGTTGCCGGCTTCATCCACCGCGATGACGTGGAAGGTATGTTCTCCGACGGCTCCCAGCGGCCAGTTGACGTTGAAGGGGGCGACGGTGCGCACGGCGAAAGGCTCCGCCTGGTTGTCCACATAGAATTCGACCCGCGCGATGGAATAGTCCTCCACCACGGCGTTGACGTTGACCCATTCGTCGTATCCAACCTCGTATGCTCCTCCCTCTATCGGATGGTTTATAGTGACGGTGGGCGAGATGTTGTCCACTGTCACCTGGATGGTCGCCTCGCGGAGCTGCATCGCGTGGTCCACCACCTGGAGGCGCAGCGAGTACAGGCCGTCCAGCCCAGAGGTGTCCCAGAACTCGAGGATGTTATAGTCCACCTGGTTGCCGTGGTCAGGGCCGATCTGGAACCACTCGCTGGGGTACAGGCCCGGACCGAACACCACGCGATAAAAGTTGAAATCCCCGCCCCGGGCGTTGCCGCTGATGGGCACGGTGCCCTGGATGTAGGCGTAGGGGGTGGGGCTGATGATGGCTACCTCGGCGTCGCTGCGCGAGGGGCCGTAGGTGGTGTCGTACTCGATGGGCGGGGTAGCCGGACGGCTGTCCTCCGGCAGGCTGGCGAGCCAATCGGCCGCTTCGGGCGGGTAGACCTGGTAGATTCGCTCTTCGCACAGTTCTGGAGGCGTCTGGACGGTGCACAGCCGTCCGGTTTCGCGGTTGACCAGGTAGGCCTGGTGAATGTCACAGTGCTCGGTCGGCTCGGTGCCGGGGATGAAAATTTCGTTGACGGTGGGGCAGTGAGGCGTGGGCAGTTTGCCAGAGATGGCGCAAACCGCTCGATCAACCAGGCCGTCCGGCCGCGCGAAGGGCACGATCTCTTCGTCTTGCAACGCGTATTCCATCACGGCGTGCCAGATGGGAGCGGCGCCGCGCAGACCGGGCAGGTTTTTCATCTCGCTGTTGTCGGAATTGCCCACCCACACACCGGCGGCCAGTTGGGGAGTATAGCCGACGGTCCAGGCGTCCCAAAAGTTGTTGGTGGTGCCGGTCTTGGCAGCGGCGGGCCGGTCGTTGGCCAGTTCCAGCGCATTGTTCATGCCCATCCCGGCCCACCGGGCCTGGCGGTCCGAGAGGATCGAGTTCATCAGATAGGCCAATTGAGGTGAGAGGATGTCCCGGCTGTCGGGCTGCTCGTACCGGTATAGGACCTGCCCGTTTCGGTCGTAAACCGCCAGAATGGTCACAGGATTGAGTTCACGGTACCCGGCGCGGCGTTCACTCTCCGGGATGGGGGCGCCGTACATCCGGCCGCCGTTGGCAAAGACACTAAAGGCGTACACCATATCGAACAGATGCACCTCGCCGCCGCCCAATGTCAGGCTCAGGCCGTAATAGTCCAGCCCCCGGTTGAGGGTGCTGATCCCCATACGGTGGGCGGTGCGGATCACGTTATCCACGCCGGCCAGTTCCAGGGCCGCCACGGCGGGAATGTTATAAGAACGGGCCAGCGCCAGTCGCATGCGCTGTGGACCGTGGTACTTGCGGTCGTAATTTTCCGGCACGTAGGGCGCGCCGGATGCCTGCTGGAAGGCGGTGCGCACGTCCAGGAACATGTGGGCCGCGTTGCTGCCTTGGGCCAACAGGGTGAGATAGGTGAAGGGCTTGAACAAGGAGCCGGGCTGCCGGCCCTGTCCATCCACCGCTACATTGAATTGGCCGTCAATGGTCTCGTCCCAGTAATCCAGGCTGCCCATCATGGCCAGAACCTCGCCAGTGCCGGGGCGGATGACAACGACAGAGGCATTGCTGACCTCGTGGTCGCGGCCCACGTCATAGTCGCGCAGGGGGGGCAGGAATTGGGCGGCCGTACATCCGCTGTCTATGGCCTCCTGGATCACCGCTATCTCATCCTCGCCGGAGAGGCGGCGGACCTGAGCGCGAGCCACGCATTGGGTCTGCTCGTGCAGGTCCAGGTCCAGGGTGGTATAGACCTGCAATCCGCCCCGATACACCAGTTCGGGGCCGAACATGTCCTCTAACTGCTTGCGGACATAGATGGAGAAATGGGGCGCCTCGATACCGAATCGTTCGGTGAACTTGGCCAGGTTCCACGGCTCGTATTTGGCGGCCACCGCCTCCTCGCGGGTGATGCATCCTTGGCGCACCATCGCATCCAGCACGATGCCCTGGCGTTTGCGGGCTTCCTCCGGGTTGTCGAAGGGGTTCATGCGGGGGAATTGAGGGACAGGCGCCAGAGTTGCCGCTTCCGAGAGGGTCAAATCGTTGGCGCTCTTGCCAAAGTAGACTCGAGCGGCAGCCTCGATGCCATAGGCCAGGTTACCGTAGGGATTGGTATTGAGGTACCACTCCATGATTTGCTCCTTGGAGTAGTTTTGCGTGATGCGATAGGCCAACAGTACCTCGGTGACCTTGCGCTCGTAATCCTTCCATTCGGGACCTTCGGCGCTGACGTACCGCCGTTCTGGCTCGATGACAATGTTCTTGATGAGCTGCTGGGTGATGGAAGAGCCACCCTGAATCTGCTGATCCTGGACATTCGACCAGAAGGCGCGGGCGATGCCGCGCGAGTCGAAACCGGGATTGGTCCAAAAGGTCTTGTCCTCGCTGGCGATGGTGGCGCAGATGAGCGAGTCGGGGATTTGTTCCAGCGATACCCAGGTGCGATCCCCGCCAAAGGGATCAATCACCTCGTAAATCAGCGTCTCGCCGGTCCGGTCGTAAATTTTGGTGGTCTCGAAACTCTTCTCAGCCGCCTCAATCTGTTCCGGCTCGGGCAGATCGCGGGTAAAATAGGCGTATGTGCCCAGGGTGGTTCCCACGCCGCTGGCGATAACTCCCACGATGGCAAACACCACGATCAGCAGCAGAACACCAAGGATACGAATGGCCTGTCGTACGCCGCTGGTTTTTTCGGCCCGGCGGCGCTGGCGGCGCTGTAGAGCGATGTGTCGGACGATATGAACTGGTGTCATATTCGTACTCCTGTCGAACGGATTTTATGCCCGAATCGTACCAGAAATAGGGCAGATTGACAAGTTGCAGGGGAGCCAGGTTGACGGTCGTGGTGAGCTATGTTATACTCTCGCCATCGGCTGTTAGCCTGATCTTGGACCGAATTCTGGACACAGATCAACGTGGAAAAACACGGGTAAAATCAGATTCGTTCCATCTGTGCCCTGTCATACGGTTTCCATTGGCGACCCCGCGTGTGCGGCGGTCGCGTGTCTTGTCTGGACCGGTTATCGGAGCCCGGCTTCGAGGAGTAAATGTGAAGGCTCAAGTGATTCACGCGGCGAATAAGAACGCGGTGCAGCGCGCTAGCGAGGTCTTGAAGAGTGGTGGGCTGGTCGCTTTCCCGACCGATACAGTCTATGGGCTGGCTGTGTTGCCCTGGCGAGCTGACGCCGTGGCTCGTTTATACGAGGCCAAACAGCGCCCGGCCAGGAAGCCGATCCCGCTGTTGTTATCCGGGCCTGGCTATCTCGACCGGGTCGCGCGGGTGCCGGCCAAGTGTGAGCCTCAAGTCCAGCGATTGGCGGCCCGGTTTTGGCCTGGTGGGCTGACCTTGGTGTTTCCCAAGTCCGAATTGGTTCCAGACTCGATTAGTCAGGGCCCGACTGTGGCCGTGCGTGTGCCCGATCTGGTACTGGCCCGGGACCTGATTGATGCTGTGGGAGGTGTATTGGCGGTCACCAGCGCCAACCTGTCGGGCCAGCCGAGCCCTATCAACGTCCGAGAGGTCGAGGCGCAACTGGGGGATCGCATAGATTTGATTCTCGATGGGGGCCCCTCGCGTGTGGGCATTCCATCCACGATTCTGGACTGCACCGCTTCCCCGCCCAGGCTCTTGCGGCATGGTGCTATTTCTGCGCAGGCTCTGCAGGCGGCGATCGGGGCCATTCAAATTCCAAATTAAAAGGAGCAATTTGTCAATGAGTGAGCAACGCGGATTTACATTGTGGTTCACCGGATTGTCGGGAGCGGGCAAGACCGCTCTGGCGAAATTGGTCGAGCAGGAACTGCGCGCCCGCCATCTCAGGGTGGAACGGTTGGATGGTGATATCGTGCGCCAGAGTTTGACCCGCGACTTGGGGTTCAGCAAAGAGGACCGGGACGCCAATATCGAGCGGGTGACGTTTGTGGCTAAACTGCTGACCCGCAACGGCGTGGCGGTGCTGTGTTCATTCATCTCCCCCTATCGCGCCCGGCGGGCGAAATCACGCCAGGAGATTGGCGAATTCATCGAGGTGTTCGTCGAATGCCCGGTGGAAGAGTGCGCGCGGCGGGACGTAAAGGGACTGTACGAGAAAGCCTTTGCCGGCGAGATCCCCAACTTTACGGGCGTTTCGGACCCTTACGAGGAGCCGGATAACGCCGAGATTGTGATCCACACGGCGGAGGAGACGCCGGAGGAGAGCCTGGACAGGGTGATCGCCTATCTAGAGGAGCAGGGGTACATTCCATCTAAAACATGAAAGGTGAGAAGTGGTCGCCCCGGTGAGCGATCGGCCGCTGACCGGCACGGGTTGGGCGGAGCGTCTGTTCCCGGCTCTCGTTTTCGCCGTCGTGTTCGCCCTGTACGGGCTGACGGCCGCTCCTGGTGTGCTGTTCGGCGATCCGTCCGAATACCAATTCGTTCCGGCGGTGCTGGGCATCGCCCATCCGCCGGGATATGCTTTCTACATCCTGCTGGCCAAGCTGTGGCAGATCCTCGTACCGGTGGGGACCGTGGCCTGGCGCGCCAATCTCCTGTCGGCGGCGGTGGGGGCCGGAGCGGTGACGGGGGTCTACCTGATCGTCCGGGAGCTGGTCGCGGCGTCTTCCGTCTCCCGTATTGTACCTCGCGGCTTGCGCCTTTGGGCCCCCCTCTTTGCCGCTCTCTCCCTCGCCACGGCGACCGATGTTTGGCAGCACGGCATCCACGCCAACGCCCACATCGTCAGCGCGGCGCTGGTCGTCGTGCATCTGTGGCTCCTGATCCGCTGGTGGCGCACCGGACGCGATCGTTGGCTGGGACTGTTCGGCGTGGCCGTGGGGTTGTCCGTGACCCATCATCCCATCACGTTGATGGGCCTTCCGGCCTACGGACTGTTCATTCTGGCGGTCCGTCCCCGCCTCTTGTGCCAGGGCCGGGTGCTGCTGATGCTGGCGGGATGTGCGCTGCTGGGATTGGCGCCGCTGCTCTACTACCCCTGGCGCAGTCCCTCCGTCCCGTTCGGCCCTACCGATATGCGCACCTGGGAGGGGTTCTGGGGCCACGTCACGGCCCAGGGACTGCGGATTAACCTGTTCCACTTTGGCTTGGCCGACCAGCTCGACCGGGCGCTGGTCTTTTGGTCCCTGCTGCGGCTCCAGTTCGCCCTGCCGGTGATCGCCCTGCTCGTCGTCGGTCTGCTCTGGCTCGTCCAGCGGCTTCCCAAGCCGGCCCTGCTGCTGGGATCATTTCTCGCCTGTCATTTGCTCTTTACCCTCAACACCGTTCAGGATGTGATGGCGTATCTGCTCATTCCCTTCGCGGCCCTCTCCATTGCTGCCGGTGTGGGGGTGCTAGCCCCCGCCCCCCTCTGGGATTCGGTTAGCAAGGCGGGACGCGGGATGGGATGGGCGGCGCGTGTGCTCTTTGTCTTCCTCGTGCTCCTCTGGCCGTTCGTGCAGGCGGTGACCAACCTGCAGCGCGGCATATCTCTGCGCGACTTTACCGCGGCCGAGAACTGGGTCACGGCGGTCCATCGGCGGTTCGCTGGGACCGGAGAGGGGGCAGCGCTCCTGGCGGCCTGGGAGTACCTGACACCTCTGTGGGTCCACGCCTACACCCAGGATGGAGCGTTGGACGAGGAGGACGTGGCGTTGGTCTATGTCTCCACGGCCATCCCGTGGGCCGAGGCGGTCTGGAGACAGCTCGAGCAGGGGCGGGAGGCGGTCTACGTGCCGGATTATCGGCCGGCGCTGCGGGAGGCTGGCTTTCGACTGCTGCCGGAGAGGGTCCTCTACCGCGTGGTCGTCCCGCCGGCGGCCGATGCGGCTCCCGAGTATCCCCTGGACGTCTGGGCCGACGACCGGGTCCGCATTCTGGGCTACGACCTACCGTCCCAGGCCGTCCGAGTGGGCGAACCGCTGACGTTGATCCTGTATCAGAGCGTGACAGAGCCGCTGGCGGGAATCTGGATGCCATATGCCCGGCTGGGTTCGACGGAGGCGCGCTGGACGACGGACAGTCGGCTGCTCACCACGGAGTGGCTGCCGGGCGAGATCGTGGCGGAGCGGTACGAGCTGCCAGTGCCCTTCACGCTGCCACCGGGGGAATACGCCCTGCATCTGGGGTATGCAGACCTGAGCGGCGGGCGGGCCGAGCTGCTCCTCTCGACGGGGAGGAGCACGGTCGAACTGGAGACGATCAAGGTGCTGCCCAATTCCCAATGCCCGGCGGAGCGCGTCTTGGAGGGGGCGGTGGCTAATCTAGGTAACCAGGTCGCGCTGCTGGATGCTCGAGCGCGGAGTGGGTGGCGCGGTCGAGAGGCCGGGTGGGAGGAACCGCTGGCCGTCCGGGCGGGCCGTCCGCTTCACCTGACCCTGACCTGGCACGCCCTGACCACCCCGCGCGACAGCTACACGGTCTTTATTCACCTGATAGACGGCGCTGGTCGCCCTGTCTTGGGTCACGACTATACGCCCTTGGGGGGTGCCTGCCCTACGTATCTGTGGTTTCCCAAGTGGCTGCCGGGCCAGTCTTTCATTGATCCCTACCGCTTGGTCGTCCCGGCAGACCTGTCGCCCGGTGATTACTGGCTGGAGGTAGGGCTGTATGGGATGACTTCCCTTCGGCGGCTTCCTGTGGTAGACTTGACGGGCCACTTGGCGGGAGATCGAGTGATTCTGGGGCCGGTGCGGGTGGAGTAGGAGGTGGAGAATGGATGTAGCGGTGTTGATCTGGGTAGTAGCGCTGACCATTCTGGTGGTCGTCGGCGTGGTGTGGCTGTTGGACCTGCAGGCGCAACTGCGCAAGCTGCGCGCTCACTATGAAAGCCTGTTTACCGGAGAAGGGAAGGAGGACGCCAACACGGCGGTCGCTCTGGCGAACCTGTCCGCACGCCTGGGGGAGACGACGGCGCGCACCGAGCGGCTGGTCGCTCGCATCGAGGAGGTGGACGCGGCTCTGGCCCACACAGTGCAGGGGATTGGGCTGGTGCGCTTTCGGGCCTTTCAGGATACGGGGGGGGATCAAAGCTTTGCCCTGGCGCTGGCGGACGGTGAGGGGAACGGGGTCGTCGTCTCGGCCCTCTATGGGCGGGGGGCGACTCGTGTCTACGCCAAGCCTGTCCAGGGCTGGCTCTCCCCCAAGCCATTGGGCGAGGAGGAAGAGCAGGCCCTGGTCGAAGCTCGACAGGCCGTCTTGGGGGGAGGTCAAGCGATGGGACAGCGAGAGGATCAGGATGCCGGTCAGGATTGACAAAAACTTGGCGCTGATGTATTATCGGATGAACACTTCGACGCGACCGACCCGGGTCGCTAGTATAGCATAAGGAGGTGTATCTGTGTTTGGAAAGAAGGAAAAGCCAGCTCCGGCTTCCAAGATTCCTTTGCCGGTCTCGGCTCCTGCCACCAAGATCGAGACGGTCATCGGTCCCAATGCGCACTTTCGAGGGGATGTGCAGACGGATGGGGGGATGCGCATTGACGGTATCTTTGAGGGAAACATAGACGTGACCGGCAATTTGGTGATTGGGGAGGCAGCCAAGGTCATTGCCGAAATCACGGCGAACAATATTTCTATCTCTGGCGCCGTCAAGGGGAATATCGCGGCCAATCGGGTAGAGATATTGGAGACGGGTCGGGTGTGGGGCGATCTGGTCATCAATTCGTTGCTGCTCAACGAGGGGGCTTATCTGCGCGGGCAGACCACGATGCACGGGGACATCGAGCCGCCCTTGATTGAGCCTCCCAAGACCAAAGCCTCTCCCCAGCCTGCCAGGCCGCAGCCGAATAGAGTATCCTCCCCAGCGGATGATGCCCCGGCCAGCGCCGCCATTGTGGACATGGAGCCCAAGGAAGCCTTGAAAGAGGCTGAGTGATCCTCATCGTGTGTAGGCAACAGCCCCACCACCCGGTGGGGCTGTTATTTTTCTCCCCTTGGACGGGAGCGACTTCGTCGCGGGTTCAGATGACAGGCCAGGGAATCTGGCGGCGGGTGGGATCGGGGGTGGGAAAGGTCGCGCTCGTCGTCAGGGCCGCGCGGCGGATCTCCAGAGCGTCAATCTCTGGCTCTGATAGCAGAGCGCGCAGTGATTGACGCAGCATGCCCTGCTCGGTCAATTCCTCTCCCACAGCGCACAGGTCGGCCAGATAGGGGGCCGGGATCGCCTGCCCGGCAAAGTCCCAGATGACGGTGCGCAGTTTAGGCTCGGAGTGAAAGGTCAGGGCGTTGTCAATCGCCCAGATGCGATCCCACGGGTCCAGGAGCAAGTGACCGCCCTTACGATCGGCGTTGTTGGTCAGAATGTCGAACAGGGCTACCGGGAGCAGATCAGACCGCCGTTCGTCGCGCAGGGTAAAGTAGTGGGCGTGAGGGTCGGCGGCGATGTACAGTTGGAGCGCCCCCAGGCCGTAAGGCCCGTCCCGGAGGGTGGTGGGAGGGATGCGGGGCCATCCCAGGGCCTGGCTGACCAGGTGGGCGGCCACTTCTCTCAGACAGAGGGTGCCAAAGTCGAAATCCCACAGGGGCCGCTCGCCCTGGCGAGGCTTGTAGATGGCCAGGGTCTCGATCTCGGGGTCCCGTACCCGGGCCAGGAAAATGGCGTTGGAGCTTTCGAGAATCTGTCCGACCAGTTCCAGATCACCCTGGGAGAGCAGGTGGAGCGCCCGCTCGGCTGAAATGGTGACGGAGGATGCGAGATTCCTATTCTCCATTTGTCTCATAGAGCCGTTTACGTCCATTGTCGCGGATGCAGACGTGTTCCTCATCCGGTTCGATCGGCTCCTGGCACAGCGGACAGGTGGGACGTCCGGAGGCAACGGCGATGGAGGCCTGGTGGGCCAGAGCGGCCATCTGGACCCGGTTAGCCCAGATATGCACGGTGGTGCTGGGCTGCTGTTCCTCCGGGGTCAGTTCCTCGATCAGGATCACGATCATGTCCGCGTCCTTGTCGTAACCCAACCCCAGCTGGCCTGCTCGAAAGAGGGGGTCTACGGGATGGACGAGGGGGGTGATGGGCAACGGCGAGTGGCTCTCGATGCCTCCCAAGTGCTCCAGCATTCCCTGGATGGCGATGGACAGTGCGGCGGCGTGTTCCTTCTCGATGACCATGGTGATGAGCAGGTCGTCCTGGGCAGCCTGCAGGTAAAAGGTGCGCTTGCCGGGTGGGCCGATGGTGTCTATGGCGACGAAATCGGCGCGGCTCAATTCGATCAATTCGGGCAAGCTCATTTTTCTTCTCCTCCCACGACAGCGACCAGGTGACCGGTGTCGTTCAGACACAGCAGACGGGGCATCGCGTCGCTCAGAGCCAACATCGTCAGCGAGGCCGGGCTGATGACCAACCGCTGAAACAAGTCGAGGTGGAGACCGACGTAGTGGGCGACGGCGGCCTTGATGAGGTCGGCGTGAGAGACGATGGCGATGGTCTGCTTGGGATGTTGGGTGTGCAGACGTTCTAGTTCCGCCACGACGCGAGTTTGCATCTCGTATATCCCCTCACCGCCGGGAAAGCGGGCCCGGCTGGGGGTGACCTGCACGGTGCGCCACAGCCGTCGGCGGCGCAGCCGCTCCAACGACTGCCCGGTCCAGCGTCCATAGCGGACCTCGCCCAGTTCCTGCCGCGTGACGACCGGCAGGTGATGGGGGGCGGCGACGATCTCGGCCGTCTCCAGTGTGCGTTCCAGGGGACTGGCATAGACCGCGGCGATCTCGACTGAGGACAGGCGCTCGGCTAGGGCCAGGGCTTGGGCCTGACCGATCTGATTGAGGTGGATGCCGGGCGTCCATCCGGCCAGGAGGTGCTCCTTTTGGGTGTCGTTGACGCCGTGGCGAATCAGCAGCAGGTGTGTCACGTCTCGTCCTCCGATTCCTCCCCGGATGATTGGGAGAATTGGCGCTGTCTTTTGGCCAGTTCGATCAGCCGGTTCTCGACCTGCCGGTTGATGGTGCCGGCGGGAAAGTTGCCCTTGGCGTCTCGCTCTCCGGCCGGGAGACCGGTCAGCAGCATGATAGCCTGGTCCACCGTTTGCACGGGGTAGATGTGAAATTGACCCGCCGCCACCGCGTCCACGACGTCCTGGCGCAGCATGAGGTGCTGCACGTTGGAGGTGGGGATGATGACTCCCTGCTCCCCGGTCAGCCCGCGGTGGTGGCAGACGTCGAAAAAGCCCTCGATCTTTTCGTTGACACCGCCGATCGGTTGGGCCTGGCCGTTTTGGTTGACAGAGCCGGTGATGGCGAGGGATTGTTTGATCTCGACATGGGCCAGCGCTGAGAGCAGCGCGCACAGCTCGGCCATCGAGGCGCTGTCCCCTTCCACTTCACCATAAGATTGCTCGAACACCAGGCTGGCCGAGAGGGAGAGGGGATAGTCAGGGGCGTAGCGGCCGCTGAGAAAGCTCGAGAGAATCAGCACGCCCTTGGAGTGAATGGGGCCGCCCAGTTCGACCTCGCGCTCGATGTCCACCACCTTGCCCTCGCCCAGGCGGACGCGGGCAGTGATGCGGTTGGGCTGGCCGAACGTGAAATTGCCCAGCTTGATGACCGACAGGCCATTGACCTGTCCCACGCACGTCGACTGGGTGTCAATCAGAATCGTGCCGCGTTGGATGCTTTCGTACACTCGCTCCCGCACCCGGTCGGCGCGGTGAACCTGCTCATCGATGGCGTGCTGCACGTCGGCGGCGGTCACGACGCCGTTGCCGGACACGGCGGCCCAATAGTCGGCCTCGCGCAGCAGGTCGGCGATGCTCAGCATGTGGGCGGAGAGTTTCTTCGAGTCACAGGCGATGCGGGCGCTGTGGTCAATGATGCGGGCGACGGCCTCTCGGTCGAAGGGGCGCAGGTCCTCCAGGCGCGCTTTGGTCGCGATCAACCGGGCGTACAGGAGGTTGTTCTCCGGCGTCCGGTCCATCTCTTTGTTAAAGTCCACTGCCACTTTGAACAACTCGCCAAAGTCTGGGTCCAATTCGTAGAGCATATAGTACAGCAACCGCTCGCCCACCAGGATCACCTTGACGTCCAGCGGGATCGGCTCCGGTTCCAGCGAGACGGTGCTGACCAGGCTGAGGGCCTGTCCCAGCGGTTCGATGCGTATCTCGCGGGCGCGGAGGGCCCGTTTGAGGCCGTCCCAGGCGTAGGGTTGGAGCAGCACCTGCCGGGCATCCATGATCAGATAGCCGCCGTTGGTGCGATGCAAGGCGCCGGGCTTGATGAGGTTGAAATCGGTGATGAGAGCGCCCATCTGGGCGATGTGTTCGATCCGCCCGATGAGGTTGTTATAGGTGGGGTACTCTTCGAACACCACGGGAGCGCCCCGCGAGTCGCTGTGATCCACCAGCAGGTTGACCTGGTAGCGGCGCAGCAGCGGGGGTCCGCTGAGGGGGCGGGGCAGCGGCACAGGCATGGCCCGGTGCGGCTCCTCGGATCGTCCCAGTTCGCGGAACTCGTCTACGTTGCCGACAATGTCCTGCTGCACTGTGTCCAGGTACTCGACCACGGGAGACAGTTCGGCATACTTTTGTCGCAGCTCGTCAATGCGATGACCAACGGCGAACATGGCCACCTGGCGGTCCAGTTCCTTTACTCGTTCCCGCGCCTCTCGCTCCCACTGGCGCATATGGTGCAGTATCTCTTGAAGCTGTTCTTGCACCTTGGGAATGTCCTCTTCAAACCGGTGGCGCTCCTCCTCCGGCAACTCTTGGAATTTGTCTGGGCCGACGACTTCGCCGTCGTGCATAGGAGCGAAGAACAGCCCCGATGTGGTGTGGATCAGGGCGATGTCGCGCTCGCGGGCCTGTTTCTGAATGGTAGAAAAGGCCTCGCCCTGCTTTTTCTTGAACGCTTCCTCGGCCTCTTGCCGCTGGGTGCGATACTCGTCGCTCTCGAAGGCGGCCGGAATGGCGACGATCAGCTCATCAATCAATTGCTCCACGTCCTGGCGCAGTTCGACTCCCCGGCCGGCCGGAAGGCGCAGGGCGTGGGGTTTGTGGGGTTGTTTGAAATTGTTGACATAGCACCAATCGGAGGGAATCGGTTCGTCGCTGGCCTGTTGGTTGAGGAATTGGGTGATGGTGGTGCGCTTCCCGGTGCCGCTGGGACCCAGGGCAAAGAGGTTGTACCCCTCGCGCCGAATGCGGATGCCGAACAGGATGGCATCCACTGCCCGTTCCTGCCCGACGATCTCTCTCAGGCTGAGGTCCGTCAGGTCGTCCGTCGTCTCGAAATCGAACATGGAGGGGTCGCATTGCTGGCGCAGTTGGGGCGCGGGCAGTGGTGACATGACGGCTGTTGATGGCGGCGTCGTTTTTGAATTTTGCATGGGCGGGCTCCCTAATCTGTGGCCTTTAACCCCGGTTCGTACGCGGTGATGGCGGCGCGCCACCGCTCGGGGATGGGGACGGCTCGTTGGGCTGTGTAATCGTAGCACACCTGTACGGAGCGGGCCAGGGCGGCCAGCCGACCATCCCCTCCCTCCATGCGGTACTCGAAGATAAAGCTCGAATTGCGCAGTTCGCTCACTCGCACCTGAATCGTCGTCTGCTCCCCCAGTTTGAGGGGCGACTTGAACTGGCAGGTCGCTTCGGCCAGAATCATGCCGATCTCGGACGGATCGGCAGTGACCAGGTCCAGCCTGTGCAAGTAGTGGATGCGGGATTGTTCCAGGTAGGTAAAGTAGACGGCATTGTTGACATGTCCCATCGGGTCCAGGTCGCGCCAGCGAATCTGGAGCTGCGTCGAAAAGCGAAATAGGTCTTGGGTCATTGTTTACCTCAAAAAATGCGTGTCCAACGGGAGGGACGGATTCCCCCTCCTTCGTGCCTAAACAAGTTCGATGAACTGGACCTTGTTCGTCTCCAGGTCGAGGATGCAGAAGGAGCGGGATTGTTTGCGTGTGCCTCCCAGAGCGCCTGGGTTGATCACGCGGGTGTGGCCTACCATTTGGTCGCGGCGTTGGTGGGTGTGGCCGTGAAAGACGTAGGCATACTGTCCGGACGTGATGAGATTTCCCAGCACCTCGTTGTTGTCCCCATGAATCATAGCTGTGGCATAACCGTCCACCACAGGCCGATGTAGCCAGGCCAGGCGTCCCGGCCCTACCAGTTCCTCGGCGGTTTGAGCCAGACCGATGTGGCGGTCCATATTTCCTTGGGCGATCCACAGGTCGAAATCTGTCAACAAGTGGATGATGCCAGGCTGACACACGTCACCACAGTGAAAAACCCGGCTCACGTGCTGGTCCTTGAGCTTGGCCAATGCTCGCGCAAGATTTCCCACGTTGTCGTGGGTATCCGATATGATGCCGATTTTCATCCCCGCCCTCCGTAGTAGATGATAGCAGAAAGCGGCGTATTGTGCAAACTGTTGTAGGGGTGACTTGTCGTTCAGCAATTCCCGTTATGGAGTTCGTAGTAGCGACTTTAATCGCTGTTTGCGCAATAGAAGCGACTAAAGTCGCCACTACGAACGTCAAATGTGTGACGGCGATGCTAAAACGGGAATTGCTGCTTGTCGTTTGCGCAAAGCGGGGTATAGTTATGCTATGACAACCCCATGGAATTCCGAGTTCCGCGTTCTTTTTGTGGAGCGGTTGTTGGCCTGGTTTGCCGCCCACGCTCGCCCGCTTCCCTGGCGGCAGGACCGCACCCCGTACCGGGTGTGGGTGGCGGAGGTGATGTTGCAGCAGACCCAGGTCAGGACGGTAGTGCCGTACTATGAGCGGTTTCTGGCCCGCTTCCCCACGGTGCAGGCGGTGGCGGACGCGCCGTTGGAGCAGGTGTTAAAAACGTGGGAGGGATTGGGGTACTATGCCCGCGCCCGTCATCTGTACGCTGCGGCCCGGCAGATAGTGGACCGGTGCGATGGCCAGATTCCCGGCACGTTCGACGAACTGCTGGCCCTGCCGGGGGTGGGACGGTACACCGCCGGCGCGGTAGCCTCTATCGCTTTTGGGCAGGACGTGCCGGCCGTGGACGGGAACGGGCGGCGGGTGCTGTGCCGCGTCTTGGATGTGCGGGATGATGTGCCCCGCTCGGCGACGCAGCGAAAACTGGAGGGTTTGACCCGGGACTTGTTGCCATCGGGGCGAGCAGGAGTATTCAACGAGGCGTTGATGGAACTGGGAGCCACGGTCTGTACGCCGCGGGCTCCCGATTGTGCCCACTGTCCGCTGCAGACACTGTGTCAGGCTCACGCGGAAGGCACCCCGGAGGCGCTGCCGGTGCGCCCGTTGCGCCGTCGCCCCCCTCACTATGACGTGACCGCGGCCGTCACGCTGCAGGCCGATGGGCGAGTGCTGGTCGCGCAGCGCATGCCCGATGACCTGCTGGGGGGGCTGTGGGAGTTTCCCGGCGGCAAACAGGAGGACGGCGAGACGCTGACCGAGTGCCTGGTTCGAGAGATGCAGGAAGAGATGGGTGTTCACGTGGAGGTGGGGGAGTCGGTGGCCGTCGTCGAGCACGCCTACACTCACTTTCGCATCACGCTGCACGCCTTTTGCTGCCGGTTGGTGGATGGCGAACCGTGTTGCCTGGAGTGCGCCGATTTTCGCTGGGTGACGTTGGGAGAATTGGACGAGCTGCCTATGTCGGTAGTCAACCGGAAGGTGGTCCAAGCGGTACAGGAGTTGGGTTGTGCTGGCCTGTTCGGTCGGCTATAATATTTGCAGAGAGGAGGAATAGAGATGGAACGGTATCGCGTGAAACCAAAAAGTTCAATTGACCCGAGTCAGTGGGATCCCAACGACAGGAGCGCGTTCGACGGCGGCAAAAAGAAGGGGCGGAAGGCGCTGCTGGCGCTCAACGAGCGGTTGGAGATGCTGCAAGAGCTGCTCTATGCGGAGAATCGGCACAAGGTGCTGGTCGTGCTGCAGGCGATGGACACCGGCGGCAAGGATGGCACGATTCGGCACGTCTTTGAGGGGGTCAATCCCCAGGGAGTGCGGGTGGCAAATTTCAAGGTCCCCACGCCAAAAGAGTTGGCTCACGACTATTTGTGGCGCGTCCATCAACAGACGCCGGCCCAGGGTGAGATCGTGATTTTCAATCGCAGTCACTATGAAGACGTGCTGGTGGTGCGGGTGCACGAGTTGGTGACGGCGGAGAGGTGGGGCCGGCGGTACGATCACATCAACCAGTTTGAGCGCATGTTGGTGGATGAGGGCACGACGATTCTCAAGTTCTTTCTCCACATTGACCTGGACGAGCAGAAGGAGCGGCTGCAAGCCCGGTTGGACGAGCCGCACAAGCGCTGGAAATTCAATCGGGGGGATTTGAAAGAGCGCCAACTCTGGCCGGCCTACATGGAGGCCTACGAGGATGTGCTCAGCAAGACCAGCACGGCCTATGCCCCCTGGTACATCGTGCCGGCCAACCGCAAGTGGTACCGTAACCTGGTGGTGGCAACTGTCCTGGTGGAGACGCTGGAAGGGCTTGGTATGAGCTATCCAGAGTCGGAGGAGAACCTGGACGACGTAGAGATCGAGTGACAAACTCGTGGGGCGAGCAGGTGTTGCGAGAAAAGATTCTCGGCCTTGGGTATAGAGCTGTCCGACCGCACAGTGGCGTCACGTTCGTCACGCTGATCGTCGTGGCGCTGTTGTTGAGCGGAGCGTTCTGGATGGGGAGCGCTGTTTCTGCGGAGGGCGCCCTGCCGGTTGCCAGTTGGGGGACAGGGGTGGCGGGGGATGGCGTCGAGTTCGAGCGCGTCTCGCCGGAACAGGGGTTGTCTCAAAGCTCGGTCCACTGCATCCTGCAAGATCAGCAGGGGTTTATGTGGTTTGGCACCTCGGACGGGTTGAACAAGTACGACGGGTACAGCTTTACGGTCTACAAGTATGATCCGGAGGATCGTTACAGTCTGAGTGATAACATGGTGCGGGCTATTTACGAGGACCGGGAGGGGGTGCTCTGGGTCGGGACTCGGGATGGCGGACTCGACAGGTTCGAGCGCGAGACGGGCCGTTTCATTCGTTACCAGTACAACGCCAACGAGCCGACTACCCTGGGCAGCAATTACGTGTTTTCGATCCACGAGGATCATTGGGGAACGCTCTGGATAGGGACAAACGGTGGGGGTCTCAACCGGTTCGATCCGGAGACGGAGCGATTTACCCGGCATCAACATCGTATCAGCGATGCCGCCAGTTTGACCAGTGATCGGGTTCTCTCTGTCTACGAGGACCGCGCGGGGGTACTGTGGGTGGGGACGAACAACGGGCTGGATCGGTTTGATCGGGAGACGGAAACGTTCGTCCATTTTCAGAACGATCCGGACGATCCGCACAGTTTGAGCAGCAAGATTGTGCTGGCTATCTATGAGGGTCGGGCGGGGGAACTGTGGATTGGGACGGGCGGCGGCGGCCTCAATCGCTTGGATCGGGAGACGATGGCGTTGCTCACGTTTGCCCGGGGAGAAGGAGTCGCGGGACAGGTCATGGTCGCCGGCGAAGCGGCCATCGTGGAGGATGTGCTCGCAGACCCCCATCAGAAGAGGGAACGCCCGGGCGCACATCAGGTTGTCCTGGCGGAGGGCATTTGCTCCTTTATGCATCTTCCCATCAAGGTGGATGACGATGTGTTCGGTGTCTTTAACGTGAATTTTGTCACGCCGCACGCCTTTGGGGCGGGCGAGATTCGATTGTTCACCGCCCTGGCTCAACGGGCAGCCCTGGCGATCCAGAACGCCCAGGTGTACGAGCGGGCGCAAGAGCTGGCGGTGATGGAGGAGCGCAACCGTTTGGCGCGGGACCTGCACGATGCCGTCACCCAGACCCTCTTTTCGGCCAGTTTGATTGCCCAAGCCCTGCCCGTGATCTGGGACAATGACCGGGAAGAGGGGCATCAGTTGTTGACGGAAATGCAGCGCTTGAGCCGGGGAGCGCTGGCAGAGATGCGAACCTTGTTGTTGGAGCTGCGACCGACGGCGTTGGAGGAGATGAGGAGGCAGTGTCTCGTAGAGCACTGCCTCCTTGCATTCCCGAACCACGTCGTCTAGACAATCCGCATGGACGATGGACGGCTTCCCATAGCCGCTAAATCCGAAAGCAGAATCGGCTATCTGGCCTCTCTTCGAATGCGCTCGCCCTCGGCAAAGCCCACGGCCAGGGCCTTCAAATTCAAGTCCGCCGTACCCTTGGGGGCCCGGTCCCGAACTGCGGCCTCCATCGCTTCTCGCGATACGATACCGGTCAGCGCGGTCAGCATGCCCAATCCCACCACGTTAGCGACGATCTCTCGCCCCGTCGCTTGGCGGGCCAGGCTGGTCAACGGTGCCCGCACGGCCCGCGTCGTCGGGGCGCGGGAAACGTGATCCTGGTCCAGAATCAGCAGGCCGCCCTCGCGTATCTGGCCGCCATATCGGTCGCATGCCTCCTGGCTCATACAGAGGATGATGTCGGACTGGAGCACTTTGGGATAGTGGATATCCCCATCGGAGATGACCACTTCGGCCCGGCTGGCTCCGCCTCGGGCTTCTGGGCCATACGATTGGGTCTGCACGACGTTCTTGCCGTCTCGAATCGCCGCATCGGCCAGCAGGATGCCGGCCAGGATAGCTCCCTGTCCACCGGTGCCGGCCAGTCGGACTTCATATCGCCTCGCCATCAGGCCACCTCCGCTTCTGCCCGTTCAATGATGTGGTCGTAGAGCTGCGTGTATTCGGGGACGGCTCGATCCACGAACACGCCGCGCACGATCAACCCCTGTTTCTCCTCTTCACTCATCCCGTCGGCCTGTCGGCGCGTGACACTCTGTTCCTTGAGACGGCGCATCATATCGGGGGCCGTGCCCCAACGGTTGATGCGGCCCAGGGTGGTGTGGCAGTAGCTCACGGCCTCGACCACCGTAAACCCCTCCTTTTCGATGGCCTGAGCGATGTACTTTTCCAATTCCCGCACGTGGTAGACGGTGCTGCGGGCGACAAAGGCCGCTCCCGACACCGCTGCCAGTTCGGCGATGGGAAAGGGCTGCTCGATGTGTCCGTAGGGAGCCGTCGAGGCGATAGCATCAGTGGGGGTGGTGGGTGAGTATTGACCGCCCGTCATCCCGTAGGTGGTGTTGTTGACCACGATGGTGGTCAGCCCAATGTTCCGCCGCGCGGCGTGGATAAAGTGGTTGCCGCCGATGGCCAGGGCATCGCCATCTCCCATGACGACGATTATCTTCATCTCTGGGCGCACCATTTTCAGCCCAGTGGCAAAGGCCAACGCCCGGCCGTGAGTGGTGTGCATGGTGTTGAAATCCACATAGACCGGCATACGCCCGGTGCACCCAATGCCCGAGATCATGGCGATGTCGTTCTTGTCCAGTTGCAGATCATCTATGGCCCGGATGATGCTGCCCATCACGATGCCGATCCCGCACCCTGCGCACCAGACGTTGGGGAACTTTTTACTGTGACGCAGATAGCGCTCGTGCACCCGCGACTCGCGCGGGGTCTTGACCTTGTTGAAGGGTTGTTTCGTCGTCATTAGGCCCACTCCTCGATAGCGGCTAAAATCTGAGCCGGCTGAATCATCTCCCCATCGGCCCGATTGACCCGCCGGACTTTGTGTCGTCCGATGACCCGCTCCACCTCCAGGGCGATCTGGCCCATGTTCATCTCTGGCACCACGACTCGATGCAGTCGGGCGGCGGCGTGTTCCACCACCTCCTCTGGGAACGGCCACAACGTCTTGAGGGCCAGGAACCCGACCTCGCGCCCCCGCTTCCGCGCTTTCTCCACCGCGTAACGGGCCGAGCGGGCTGTCGCCCCGTAGGCGATGATCAGGGTCTCGGCGTTTTCGATGCCGTCGGCATCGTACAGCAGAATCTCGGACAGACTGCGTTCGATCTTGCGAAAGATCCGGTCCAGCCAGGGCTGCACTTCATCTGACCGGTTGGTGGGGTAGCCTCGTTCGTCGTGGTGCAGGCCGGTGATGTGGTAGCGATACCCCGTGCCAAAAGGCATCAGCGGCGGCACGTCGGCGGGAAAATTCTCATAGGGCTTGTACCACTCGGGTGGGACCGTCGTGCTGGGGCGTTCCACCAATTCGATTTCCTCGGGCGAGGGGAGAGTGACCCGCTCCCGCATGTGGCCGATCACCTCGTCCAACAGGAGGATCACCGGTGTGCGGTACAGTTCGGCAAAGTTGAATGCCTGAACCGTCAGGTCAAAGGTCTCCCGGACGGACGAGGGGCAGAGGGCGATGATAGGGTGGTCGCCGTGGGCGCCCCAGCGGGCCGCCATCACGTCTCCCTGTGAGGGGCTGGTGGGGCGACCGGTGGAGGGTCCCAGTCGCTGCACGTCCACGATGACACATGGGATCTCGGTCATCGCAGCATAGCCAATGTTCTCCTGCATCAAGCTCAGGCCAGGGCCAGAAGTGGCGGTCATCGCCTTGGCGCCGCCCACTGCCGCGCCAATGACGGCCGCAATGGAGGCGATTTCGTCCTCCATCTGGATGAATCTGCCGCCCACCTGGGGCAGTCGCCGGGCCAGCACCTCGGCGATCTCGGTGGCCGGGGTGATGGGGTAACCGGCGAAAAAGTAACAGCCGGCAGCGATGGCGCCCTCAGCACAGGCGGCGTCGCCTTGCATCAACCGAGCGCTCGGTTCGGTAGTCATGCGATTTCCTCCTCTGGAGATGGCTCGATATCCGTCACAAAGATGGCAAAGTCTGGACAGTGCAATTCACACCATCGGCAGGCAGTGCACTTTTCCGGATGGGCGATGATGACTCGCCCATCTGATCCTTGCTCGAGGACGCCTACCGGGCAGAACTCGAGGCACAGGCCGCAGCCTTTGCACCAGTTGGGGAAGATGGTCACTTGGCCGCGGGGCAGCCGTCGTTGGGCTTGTGGCTCTTTCTCCTGCCCGGTCTGATCGGTAGTCGTTTCATTCGTTTCATTCATTGGTCATCCGGCTCCTGTTGAGAATCCATAGTGCGGCCATTATCGCACAAAACGGGGCTTTGGGCCAGTGCCAGAACACGGCTCCTTTTGAGCATTTTTTGTGTTCAGATTGAGGGTCTACTGCGTTGGAACGATTTGTTGGACCCACTGGGCCGCGCGCTCAAGCTCGCCATCCCGCAGTGGGCCTTCTGTCCCTTCCACAAAGAACCCGGCCGGCGGCATGGCCCGCGTCCCGCCTTTTTTGACCAGCCGGGCGGCCATCGGCTCGGCGGCGTAGCCAAAGAATCCGACGAAAAAGTTCAGGACACGCGAGTTGACCTCTTTGACGTCCATACGGGTGTCGAAGGCGGCCACCTTGACATCGCTCAGGCTTTTGGATGGGAGACTTGACAGCCATTTCTTGACTGCTGGCGTGGGGCTGAATGCCCGCGTCGGTGAACCGACGACGAGGGCGTCCAGTTGGCTCAGGTGCTCCGGCCGGACATCTCCTACCCGGAGGGTTTGGACCTCCGCCTGATGGAACAACGCCTGGCCCATAGCCTGGGCCACCTGCTCCGTGTTGCCGAAAAAGGAATCGTAGACGATCAATACGTTCATCGAGATACACCTCCCTGTATAAAATGGCTCTACGCAGATTTGTGGGGTAGGGCAGTTTCTATACCTGCCCGGCGGGTAAGAAACTGCCCGGCGGGTAAGAAACCCGCCCTACAGGTATATTTTCGCCTTCGTCACCTGCTACGCAGATTTGTGGGGTAGGGCAGGTTTCTATACCTGCCC
>Ga0209614_1000299_pt1 | contig 45561 bp, 29 predicted proteins | sample BlaSprsedimmetaG_FD_185484 | JGI IMG/M metagenome (GOLD analysis project Ga0209614, IMG submission 185484) | Hot spring sediment bacterial and archeal communities from California, USA to study Microbial Dark Matter (Phase II) - Blank Spring... ...
CCCTACCGCCGACCCCCGACTCTTCCCAGGCCGCCATCTGGCCGCTGATGATCGGCATGGTCGCTGTGACCGTGCTGGCGGCTATCGTGGGTGGGCTCATCCGGTATCGAGGAGGACAGTATGGAAACCGCGCCAATTTCTGAACCTCAGCCCATCGCCTCCTCCCGGTCCCGCGTCACGTTCCTCGTCAACCGCGCATTGATCGTGTTGGCCGTAGCCGCCATCCTCGGCGGGCTGCTGTTCGACCAATGGCACATGGTGCTGCGCAACGCCATCTTGCTCTGATATTCCTGCATCGGCCTCGGGTAGGCCTGCCGCTCACCACGACACGGATCGACGATGAGAGGAGAAACGAATCGAGGAGAATCGTTCTGGCGCCGGCTGGCCCGCCGCCGCTCCCTGATGCAACTCGCTTCCACCCTGGCACTAAACTCTTACGCCACCCAAGGAACCACTAGGGGGATTCCCTGCCCGGCGCTCAACTGTTACGCCTGCCCGGCAGCCGCCTTTGCCTGTCCCATTGGCGCCATCCAGCACTTGATTGGGCGGCGACAGGTGCCGCTCTACGTGTTGGGCGTCATCGGGCTGGTCGGCGCCCTGGTGGGACGGGCCAGCTGCGGCTGGTTCTGCCCTTTTGGCTGGTTTCAGGAGCTGATGTACAAGCTCCCTACCCCCAAGCTGCGGCTGACCAACCGGTTCAACTGGACCCGCTACGTCGTTCTGGCGACGCTCGTCATCGCTGTGCCTCTCGTCACCCGCGAGCCGTGGTTCTGCAAGCTCTGTCCGACCGGATCGTTGCAGGCCGGCATTCCGGTCGTCGCCCTCGATCCGCTGATTCGGGACGCCATCGGCGCATGCTACTGGATCAAGATGGGAATTCTGGGGATATTCCTGGCCTGGATGAGCGTCACCCGGCGGCCCTTTTGCCGTTGGGTCTGTCCGCTAGGGGCGCTCTGGTCGCCGCTCAACCCCGTCAGCAGCTGGCGTTTGCAAGTGGATCAAGAGTCCTGCATCCGCTGCCACCGCTGCCAACAGGTCTGCCCGGTGGATATCGCGGTCTATCAGGACCCGAACGCCGGAGCTTGCATCCGCTGCCTGAAATGTATGGGCGTGTGCCCGGTCAACTGCATCTCGGTGAACTCCTTGGGTTGGTCGGTGGAAGCGAGTCGCAGCGGGGACCCTGGAATTCCATAGACCGCTCGGCCGTCACGCTGTGTCCGCGCTCGACGCCAGCCGCAGTCGGAGGAACAACCACGGCGCGCCCAATCCGGCCCACAGCCCCACCAGTGCGTACCGCACGACACGCAGCGCAAAGTAGAACGGCTCCCCCTGACTGGGAAATAGCGCGCTGAGGCCCAAATAGATCACGATCAACCCTACCGCTCCGACCAGGAACCGCGCCACGCGCTGGCCCAACGGCCCGTCGGCGCTGAAAGGAACAAAGTGAAACGTCAACACGCTGCCAATCCCCACTCCCATCAACGAGGCTGCCGGGCTGGCGGCATCCTTCGTGGGAAACAGGATCAGCAGCACCAGCGGTCCACCCACGGCCAGCGCCAACTGGCCCAGCAGGCCGATCCGCTTGAGCCACTCTTCAACGTGCGGTCTCAACAGGACATAGAGCAGGAGCACGACGGCGCCCACTATCCAACCCGCCAATACGTCGGTGGGGAAATGCACCCCCAGGTAGATGCGGGAGAACCCGATCAAGACCATCAAGAGCACCGCCACGCCCCATACCCAGGCCTTGCGGAACTCGGTCGCGATCACACCCCACACAACGGCGGCTGACTGGGAGTGACCGCTGGGCAGCCCGTATCCACTGATCTCGTGCAGTTGGACGCTGGGGTCCAGGTCAAACGGGCGCGGATGACCAAACAAGTCTTTCAGCACCACGTTCCCATAGGCCGAGAGCAAAAAGGTACATCCCAGACGCACTCCCAGGGAGAAATCCACACACCAGAGAATCAATGGCAGAAGAAGCATAAAAAACTCTTCATCTCCCATAAAGGTAATGGCCTTGAAGACCAGATCAAGGGCTGGCCCGTGCACCATTTGAATCGAGCGAATTAAATCAAGTCCCCACTGCCAAACTGCGTCCATTCCCCCTCCTTCATTCAGATCTATGCGCTAAAACGCTCATTACAAACCCTGGTCGTCATTCCATGGGCGCCAGCGTCCCATCAGGCAAGATTGCTCCCTTGAGAGAGCGGGCCTTTCCAAGTTGTTTGTTGGTCACCTCGGCGTCCCTCAGGTTCGTCTCTTCGAAGCAGGTCATCCATAGATCGGCCCCCCGCAGGTTAGCGCGGCTCAGGTTCGTTCCCACCAACAGGGCCTCCCCCAAATTGACCTCGATCAGGTCGGCGCCGTCCATTGTGGCTCCGCTCAGATCCGCCCGGCGCAGATCGGCCCCTTGCAGAATAGCCTCGCTCAGAACAGCCTGGCGCAGATTGGCCCGGCGCAGGTCCGCTCCCTGGAGAATGGCGCGGCTCAGGTTGGCTTCGCTCAGATTCGCCTCGCGCAGGTTGGCGCCGATCAAGTTGGCCCCGTTCAGATTGGCTCCTCCCAACACAGCGCCGCTCAAATCCGCCTTGCGAAGTCCTCCCAGATTGGCCCCCAGCAGGTTGGACCCGCTCAGATTGGCGCGGCTCAGATCCGCGCCGATGAGATTGACGCCGCTCAGGTCCGCCCCACTCAGGTCGGCGTCGTTCAGGTTGGCCTTCCACAATGCGGCGCCGCTCAAGACAGAGCCGCTCAGATTCGCCCGCTCCAGGTCGGCATCCAGCAGGTCTGCCTCGCTCATCGTGGCGCCATGCAAATTGGCTTTGCAAAGGACTGTCCGCTGTAGAACAGCCCGGCTCAGATCAGCCCGGCTCAAATTCGCTCCCCTCAGGTTGGCCCCACCCAGGTCTGTGTTCACCAGGCTAGCATCGCTCAGATCGCTGCCTCTCAAATCGGCTTCCACCAAATCGGCCCGGCTCAGGTCCGCTCCACTCAAATGAGCCTCCCGCAGGTCTGCCCCCCGCAAATTGAGCCCTGTCATATCGAGGCCATTCAGGTCCACGCCTCGCATGCGAGGATGGGGACCAGCAGCAATGAGAGCTAGCACCAACTCTTTGCGCGTGATCTCCGCCATATGGCTTACCTTTCCGACCAGACTCTCGCCAGATGCCGCCGCTTTCTGGACCTGGCCCGACAACCCCACATCCCGGGTGATTATATCTCGCCCACGCCATTGGTGAACGGACCACCTGGCAAAAACCTCCGAGGCCCATCACCCACCCCGGAGGCCGCCCATACAGAGGCTATATCCCTGTCCCACCGCAACTGCCCACAGGGTGCGACGTCCTTGGCAGTTACGCTCCAAGTAGAAAAGCAGCCGTCTACGAGGCCCGTCCCTCTGGCAACTCCGACTCGTCCAAGGGCAGGCCGATGTAAAACGCACTCCCCTGGTCCAACTCGCTGTCCACCCATACTTTGCCGCCGTGCCGCTCGACGATGGATTTGACAATCGCCAACCCCAGGCCCGTCCCCTGGATACTCGTGGTATCGCGCCGCTTGACACGATAGAATTTTTCAAACAAGCGCACCTGGTCATCTGGGGCGATGCCGATCCCCGTATCAGTGACCCGTACCACAGCCTGATCGCTGTGCACCATCAGACTGACTGTCACGGTCCCTCCACTGGCGGTGTATTTGATCGCGTTATCCACCAGGTTAGTGATCGCTTGGCGCAGCAATGCGGCATCGCCCGCCACCACCGCCATATTCTCGGCCGGCTCCATACGCAGCGTGAGACCCTTGGCCGTCGCCCGGGCCCGCATACTGTCCACAGCCTCGACCATGATGGCCCCCAGGTGGCATGGTCTGCGCTCCAACCCCACGCCAGCCTCGATGCGCCCCAGGTCGAGCACGTCATCAATCAATCCACTCATCTGTCCTACGCCGTGCAGGATTTTCTCGACGTACTTGCGCTGCTTTTCGTTCAGTTCTCCCACCATCGGGAGCATTGTCGTGTAGCCGCGCATAAATGTCAACGGCGCCCGCAGATCGTGCGACACCGTCGCTACAAACTCGGACTTGAGCTCGTCCAGTTCCTTAAAGTAGGTGATGTCACGCATCACAACCACGCGACCGATGCGCTCTCCATCGGCACTCAAAATGACAGAGACACTGGCATACATCGTCCGTCCGTCCGGCAGAGGCACTTCTTCAGTCAACGCCTCGCTCAAGGCCAGCGGCTCTTCAAAGATTTGGACCAATGCCGCTTCCAGGCCAGCCTCGTTGATCTTTTTACCGATCAAATCGTCGGCTATGATACCCAGAGCACGCTCGGCGGCCGGATTGACCAACAGGATACGATCATCCCGATCCGTGACCAGCACAGCATCACTGGTGCTGGCGAGAATCGCGGCCAACCGCCGTCGCCCGCCCTCCGCCGATTGGAACAGGCGCGCATTTTCAACCAGGACCGCCGTCTGGCTGGCCAGGGTCGAAAGGAAATCAATCTCTGAGGCCTCAAACTGGCGTACCGTATCGTACCCCACCCACATCACCGCCGGGACCTGATCCTTCGTCTGCACGGGCAACGCCACCACCGCCTTGATCGCTCCCTCCAACACGTCGGACGGTCCCAGGGTCTTGGCCCGGGACAGATTTTCCACAACCAGAGGGGTTTCCAGGTCTCTGGCCGCTGCTGCCAACACCCGATCCAGGGCGCCCAGCCCCTCCCGAGGCTCTCCCCGGGCCATCACCATCTGCGGGTCGCCATCCGCCGAAAGCAGTACGATCCGCGCTACCTGGGCCTGAGCGGCCTTGAGGGAGCCTTCGAGGATGTACGGCATGCCCTTGGGAAGTTCCAGCGTCGCCGAAACTGCCTGGCTGACCTGCAACAGCAGCGAAAGGTCCTCCAGGCGGCCCTTGAGCCGCACGCGCATGCCCTCGAAAGCCACTCCCACCCGCGCGACCTCGTCGTCGCCCGGCACGTACACCGGCTGCACCAGGTCTCCATCGGCAATTCGATCGGCCGCCGCCGCTAACTGAGTCAGGGGACGAGTCACCAGGTTGGTCACAAAGGGAATGACGATCACCAAAGCGCCCCCCAACAGGAATTGGAGCACGAGCAACGGGGTGGCAATTTGCGTGGCCTGTTCCAGGACGACTTCGTAGGGCAAGCGGATCACCACAGCCCACGGGTGTCCCTCTACCGGCAGATGGTATACCAACTCGCGCGTATTGTCGGCCGGATTGAGTCTCTCGTATGCACAGCCCGGCAGCTTGATATCCATACACGGGCGATCCTCATCCAGGTACCAAGAAACGAGCAGCATACCTGAATCAGAATGGGCGACGATCTGCCCCTCACTATCCACAAAGAACCCCTGCCCCCGCGCTCGAGTCCACTGCAAGCTCGCCAGGGCCCGATTCAGCACTGGATTGAACTCCAGACGGGTGCGGCCCAGCAAAACACCGAACGGTTCCCCCGTCTCCTCGTTCTCGACGGGGGCAAAGAACGACAGAATAGCCTCTCCCCTCCGCGAGCGATGCACCTGGCTGATTTGCGTAGCGCCGCTATCCAAAACGCGCTCCAAAAGCTCTTGTTCCTTCTTGGTGAGATTGGGATCGCTGGTCGGCGCCAGGGGATAGATCGCCAGTTGATTCCCCTCCATATCGAACAGCATCAACTGGTCGAAAAAAGCGACGATGCGCAGATTATCGCGCAGTTGATTTCCTTGCGTGATCGGATCTCCGTGCCAAAGCCGCTCGTCCTTGGCCAACCCCTCCAGCAAACCCTGCCCGGTGTGGATGAAATAAGGAATGTCCTCGGCCGCGCTGTTAGCATTCCGGGCCATTTCTTCCACAGCGTCAGAGATCGCCAAGTCGAGAGTGGTCGTGGTGACGGCATAGATCAATACGAACGTCATGACCATGATCAGAGGCACGAATAAGAAGAGGAGGCGGCGATTCAACGTGCGACTATAAGGAGGGTACTCGTGGGCCACCCGAATGGGGCAGAGATCAGGGAAAGTCAAATAGGCCAGTTGAACGATGGCTGCCGCCACGAGGCTCGACAAAAGCGCAGCCCCCATATGGGCCACGGTGAGGGTCACTGCATAATCAAGGGCCGCTACTCCTGCCTCTGAGGCCTGGGTGAAGACTGATACCAGTTGCACGGCCGACGAGAAAAGCGTCGCCAGGAAAGCTGCTACAATCGGCTGACGCACGAAAAGCGGAAGCCGGCCTCGATAATCCTGGCGCAAAAAAAAGCCCGCTAAAAAGCCAAAGCAGGCAAAGTAAAACGGATCGAGCACACCTCCCTTGGCCATGCCAACGCGCAGAATCCCGCCCACCCAACCGATTAACAACGCCGGTCCCGCACCGATCCACGCCCCAGCCACGAGGATGGGCAGCGCTCCCACTACTGGGGCCACCGGATGCATCGGCTTGACAGGCACGCCTGGAGGTGGTAGAAGGCTGACGGAGGGAAAACTGAGCAGCAAAAAGTGGTTAGTGATCGGAAGACTGACCAACAGGACCAGAAACAGGACCCCATGACGCCAACTCAGGCGCTTGAATTTCTGCCACTCGAACAGGAGGATTCCCAGTGACAGCACCACATAAATAACCAGGAGAACATATTCCGAGGTCTTGGCCGGGAGAAAAGCTAGGCTTTCCCAAGGTCTCCAAACGTCAAAACTCATCTCCATAGTCCTCTTTGTCAGCTATTGTAACACCAGGATTATAGCACACAGCAGGAATAATTCAAACCTTGCTCCAAGTTCCAACGTGGGTATAATATAGTTCAGGTAAATGGGCAATCTGCCCGCATAGGGCAAGTACGTCTCAACGTCAAGACGATTGGAGAGCGCATCATGGACACACAACAACTTGTCATTCTACTCGTTGGAGTCATACTACTGGGCATGTTCACGTTCCTGCCACAATGGCAAACTCGCCGCCGCCGACAGAAACAGTTGGCCGAGATGCAGATTGGGAACAAAGTGATGACCATCGGAGGCATCATCGGCACGCTGACTTGCGTTGATTCGGAGAGACAACGCGCGCGCGTCGAGATCGCCCCCGGGGTAGAGATCCACATCGCGTTAGACGGCATCAGCCACACCCTGACCTCGTCCAGCGATGCGGTGGAATAGCCAGGTACACGGTATGGAAATCCAAGTCGCCGCCGCCAAGGTAGGTAAATGGGCCACCAGGGAGAGTGGAGACACGCTGGAGATGATCGAACGTCCCCAAGGTGGATTCTCTTTCGTGCTGGTGGACGGGCAGCGCTCAGGGCGCGCTGCCAAGGCCATCAGCAACCTCGTCGCCCGTAAGGCCGTGTCGGAATTGGCTGAGGGCGTGCGAGATGGGGCGGTCGCCCGGGCCGCGCACGACTATTTGTACGCCTATAAAGGCGGCAAGGTATCCGCCACCCTCAACATCCTATCGGTCGACCTGATCTCCCACACCCTGGTGCTTTCGCGCAACAACCCCTGCCCCATCATTGTCATCACCCCCAGCGAGGGCTTTCGGTTGCTCGACGAACCCTCAGAACCGGTCGGCCAGCGACGGGGCACCAAACCACAGATTACCGAGCTCGAATTGATCATCGGCACCACGGTCGTGGTCTATACCGACGGCCTGGAATCCGCCGGCGCGCGCTCGAGCAACGTCTTTGACATCCCGGCGGCTGTGCGCGAGTTGATGGACACGGGCCAACCCAGCGCCCAACAATTGGCCGAAGGACTGCTCCAGCGCGCCATCACCCTGGACGAAGGACGGCCCCAGGATGACACCAGCGTGCTGGTCCTGCGCATCGGCGACCGCACCGGCGACGATGTGCGCCGCCTGGTCCTTCAGGTCCCCCTGTGACGTACTGCGAGGAACATGGAACCACGACATGATCTGCGCCGCAATCTATACGCTCTGTGGCGTGACGCCCGGGTGCTGGTCAGCCAGTTCCGCATCTCGCTGCTCGCTTTCGCCACGCTGACCTGCGTCGGCACCTTGCTGCTGCGCTTCTTTTACATCCATCCCGAAACCGGCGCCTCCATCACCTGGAGCCAAGCCCTGTACGCCACCTGTATGCTCGTCTTTACCGAGACCATCCTCCCCTTCCCCAGCGGTCCTATCTGGATCCAAATTCTCTTTTTCGCTATCCCACTGCTTGGGTTGATCATCATCGCCGAAGGTCTCGTCAGCTTTGGCGTGGCGATTTTCAACATCCGCGAACGAAAGGAGGCCTGGCAGATGGCTATTGCCTCGACGTACCACGATCACGTCATCGTCTGCGGCCTGGGCCGAGTCGGCTACCGAGTCGTGACCGCCCTGCTCCGGCTGGGGGAAGAAGTGATCGGCATCGAACAGAACAGCGCGGGGCCATTCCTGGGCCATGTCCGTCAAATGAACGTGCCGGTGCTGCTGGGCGACGCCCGACAGGAGAACGTGCTGCACCAGGCCCAGATAGAACGGGCGGCGGCCATCGTCGCCTGCACTGAAGATGACCTGTCCAATCTGGCCATCGCCCTGGACGCCCGGACTCTCAATCCCGAAATCAAGATCGTGATGCGCATGTTCGACGGTGACCTGGCAGAAAAGGTGCGCAGAGGGTTTGGCATCCACACCGCCTTCAGCACCTCCGCCCTGGCAGCCCCGGTCTTTGCCGCCGCCGCCACCCGGGCCCAAATCGACCACTCGTTCTACGTAAACGACACATTGATGAACGTGGCTCGCGCCGTCATCCAACCCGGCTCGGCGCTGGTAGGAAGCGGCATCGCTCAGGTGGAAAAGGAATTCGACATTTCGATCATTCTGTATCAAGGGTTGGATACCTGGGACATGCATCCAGACCCCGACATCACCCTGCGGCCCGGCGATCAACTGGTGGTCTTTGCCTCGCTGGAGGCGCTGACCCGCTTGCATCAACAGAGCGGCCAACCATGCAGCGCCGCGCCGATCCGACGAGAGCGAGCCCGTCGCCCGTGGATGGAACGGTTGTGGTCATGGCGAAAAAAGTAGCCCACCGGCAGCCGACGCGAAACGCCCAGCGATGCAGACGCCCCCTGATCGCCGTCGTAGGTCCATGTGCAGCAGGCAAATCAACCCTCGTACGGGCACTCCAGACACGCGGATTCAATGCCCGCGAAGTCCTGCAGGAACACTCGTACGTACCCACGATGTGGCAGCGCATCACTCGACCCGACCTGCTGATCTATCTGGACGTGTCGTGGAAGATCGCTCATCACCGCCACCCCACCGATGCCGACGCCCGGTGGTGGGATGAGCAGGCCCGTCGATTGCGCCACGCTCGCCAGTACGCCCACCTGTACATCCACACCGACGAAATGACACCCTCTGATGTCCTGGAAAAGGCGCTGGCTTTTCTCACCGCCCGGACGCCACAACCCTCGCTTTGATCCCCGGCATCCTAGCGTCGAATGTTGCGAGTTTGGGCCGCTAAGGGTATAATAGAACCAGTTCGTCCGAAATAGTCGTGGGCTGACAAGTGTTCAACAAGTAAGACTCGAACCAGGCGGGCGTCGTGAACGCCCGCCGAGAGCATACCTGGAAAATTCAACGGCGATGCTCCGAGTCACAGGATTGAGTGAGACATGGAATGGATTAACGTGATATACTGGCTAGCCGGCACGCTGGTCATCGTGCTCGGCCCCATCATCTTGATACACGAAATAGGTCACTTTGTGTCAGCCAAACTGGCTGGTGTGCGCATCGAAGAGTTCGGCCTGGGTTACCCGCCCCGTATGCTCAAGCTGTGGCGCAGCAAGGGGTATCTTGAAATCGGCAGTACCCGCGTCACTATCCCGTCGAATTTCGACCTGCCCTCCGATCTAGGCGTAGGAATCTGGGTGGATGCCATCACCCAGCGCGGCGAGGACGGCTCCTACCTCGTGCACCAGTTGAGCGTACTGACCTCTCCGTTGGATGAGCTGGCCCCCAAGCGGGAGCGAACGGATGAAGGCGTGCGCATGCGGGGTGAAGTGACCGAACTGGAACCGGGCACCCTGTACAGCCTCAACTGGCTACCGATGGGCGGATTCGTCCGCTTGACCGGCGAGGAAAACCCCGAGGACCCCCGCAGTCTGGCGGCTCAACCCAAACGCTGGCGCATCGCCGTGCTGGCGTCAGGGGCCATCATCAACATCATCGCGGCCCTGCTGCTCCTGGTCGGAGCCTACACCACCGGATTGCCCGATCAATGGTTGGTCGAAATCACCCGCATCGAGCCGGGCGGAGCCGCCGAGGAGGCCGGATTGCAGCCCGGCGACATCATCCTAGCCGTCGCCGGACAGGAGATTCAGGACGGGGTCACCCAAGTCCAACACATCATCCACGACTCGCCAGAACAACCCATTCAGTTGACCATTCGACGCGGTGAAGAAGCCCTCACCGTCACGGCGCGACCACAACTCCAACCGGGAGGATATGGATTGTTGGGAGTTGGGATCTCGCCCTGGCCGGACCGCAGCTCGATCCAACACATCCCCCTGAGGCAGGCCTTCGAGTTCGGTCTCAACGACATCAGCGCCGCTATCCTGGCGACAGTACAACTTCCCAGCCGCCTCATTCAGGGAGATGTCAGCCCATCTGAGGCCCGTCCTGCCAGCATGGTCGGCATCAGTGGTATGCTGGCCTTTTCCCTGCAGCGTAGCGTCGATTGGAGATTGGCATTCCCCGCCCTTCAGACCGCCGCGTTCGTCAGCCTGGCCCTGGGCCTGACCAACCTGTTACCCCTCCCAGCTCTCGACGGGGGACGCATCCTCTTCGTGCTGGTCGAGGCCCTGCGGGGTCGCCGTGTCCCGCCGGATCGAGAGGCGATGTTTCACGTCGTGGGTATGTTGATCCTGATCAGCCTGATGCTGTTCGTGATGCTGCAAGACGTCATCAATCCGATCATTCCCTGGTCGTGGTTAAAGTGAGATGGCCAATTCACTCGAGACCTTGCTCGACGAACTAGATCAGCAGCCCACACTGCCAGCCCAGACCGCGTTGTACTACTTTTCGGAACTGGATAGCCAAGACATATCTCTTGTGCACGCGGCGTGGCCGCGACTGCCCGTTCAGCTGCGCCGCGACGTGATTACCCATCTGGTCCAAATCGCTGAAGCCGATTTCGAAGTCGACTTTGGCGTGGTCTTTCGCTTGAGTCTGGCGGACCCGGATGCCAAAGTGAGAACAGCAGCCATCGAGGGACTATGGGAAGACGAAGACGAAAACCTGATCCCCATTCTGTCGGCTCTATTGCACCAGGACGAGGCTATCTCTGTCCGGGCTGCCGCTGCCAAGTCCCTGGGACGCTTTATCCTGCTGGGCGAATTGGGGAAAATCCGCTCCGAGGCCTTCCATGTCGCGTACCAGGCGACATTGACAGCCTGCCAAGACCCCAGCGAACACCTAGAAGTACAGCGCCGCGCGTTAGAATCGCTGGCCTACACCGACAGCGAAACCGTGATGCAACTCATCCACCGGGCATACGACGCGTCGGAAGAAAAGATGCGGGTCAGCTCCGTCTTTGCCATGGGACGCAGCGCCGACGCACGTTGGTCTCGCTGTGTATGCCAGGAGCTCTTTAGCCCCAACCCTGAAATGCGCTACGAAGCCGCCCGAGCCTGCGGCGAACTCGAATTGACCGAGAGCGTGCCCGATTTGGAGGAACTCTGCGACGATGTAGACCCCGAAGTCCAAGAGTCCGCCCTGTGGGCTTTGGGCCAGATCGGAGGCGATCGGGCTCGCCAGATTCTGGAACGGTACTGCCAGGCCGATAACGAGGCCTTACACGCCGCAGCCGAGGCCGCTCTGGATGAACTCGAGTTCTTGCATGGGGATCTGTCCGACTTTTTTGCCCGACTGGCCCGCATGGATGATTGATTGCAGAACCAGGTGATCCAATGAAACGTGGGATCGACCCGTCATTAGGAACTCTCATCTACCGACTCTGGGTGGGGTCTTTGGCCCTGATCTGGCTGCTGGGGATCTTGAGCCTTTTTCTTCCCCCTCAGCCTGTCTCCTCGGCCCCTCTCTCCAATGGCATCACTGTAGAGGAAATCAGCTCCAGCTATACATTCGCCCAGCAACTCAGCTTTTCGCTCCACGCCACCGCCAATGCTGACATCGTGCGTGTCTACCTATTCCTCCGCGCTACCAGCGACGCCCAGGCCCTGCCCGTGCCCGTGGAAGTCGAGCCGACCACCGATCTCTCTGTCACCCATACCCTCGATCTACGCCGCACCCCCTTGCAGCCGTTCGCGACGGCCATCTACTGGTGGCACATCCTGGACGCCGATGGCAACAGTCTGACTACCGAGGCCCAACAGTTCAAGTATATGGACGATCGGTTTCAATGGCAGGTCCTCAGCGACGATACGGGCGCCGGGACCACGGTCCATTGGATAGACGGGCAAGGCGATATCGTCTTTGGTCAGGCAGCTCTCGACATTGCCGTATCCAGTTTGAAAGAGATCAACGCCGAGTTGCGCGCTCCCACCGATCAACCCATTGACATCTACATCTATGACGGTCAGCCCAATCTCAGAGCCGCAATGGTACTCACCGGACGAGAATGGGTCGGCGGTCAGGCCCATCCAGAACTGGGAATCGTCGTCATCGCGGTCCCGTTTGAGGATGGCTACACCACCCGTATGAAACGGGACATTCCCCACGAAATCACCCACCTGCTGGTATACCGCACTGTGACACCAGAGAGCTATGTCTACGTGCCGGAGTGGTTGGACGAGGGACTGGCCACGGCCAACGAACGCTCCCCCCGGGCGGAATTCGCCGCCGCCATCGAAGCCGCCCGCGCCCAGGACCAACTCTTGCCTCTGGAAAACCTATGCGTTCCCTTTTCCCCTGATCCAACCGTCGCCATGCTGTCTTACGCTCAAAGCAGCAGCCTGATCAAATTCATTCGAAAAGAGTACGGGGCCAGCGGGATCCGCGATTTATTGGCCGCCTACCGGGACGGGGCCAGTTGTGCGGCCGGTGTACGAGAGGCCCTGGACATCACCCTGCCAAGGCTGGAGAACGCCTGGCGGGCCAGTCTGGAGCCTCAAGCCCCGTGGCTGGCTACCCTGAGGCAAATAGACGTCTGGGTGGGGCTGTGGGTGCTCAGCCTGCTGCTGGCCGTACCAATGCTCGGTCAACTGCGGGGCAGAAGCGCCGCCCAGAAAACGAGCCGCCGTTAAACCGACGATTCGCCTCTAGAAGGAGCATTCGCTATGCACGCTGTCATCGCATTCGACCTGGAGACCCAGTTCTTGGCCGACGAAGTCGGTGGTTGGTCCAACATCCGGGATATGAAACTGGCCGTGGGCGTGACGTACAGTTCCGCCACAGCCACGTACCACGTCTACACCGAGCAGGACGCCCCCCAACTGATCGCCGATCTCCGAGCTGCCCCCCTGATCGTCGGCTACAACCTGCTCCGTTTCGATTACGAGGTGTTGCGAGCCTACACCACCGATCCCCTATCGGACCTGCCAACGGTGGACATGCTGCACGATCTGTACCACGTCCTGGGCTGGCGGCCCAAGCTGGACAACGTGGCCGCGGCGACGCTGGGCGAGACCAAGAGCGCCGATGGGATACAGGCAGTATACTGGTTCCGAGAGGGGCGGCTAGACGACGTCATCTCGTACTGCCGCCGCGACGTCGAGGTGACCTGGCGCATCTATGAATTTGGACGACAGAATGGCTACGTGCAGTGCCGCGACCGGCGCTGGCGCACGATCCAAATACCAGTGAGATGGTGAGTCATTTCGAACCGGCCTACCTCGCGCTGCTCCGTTCCGGCGAGTTGAAAAAGCGAGTTCAGGCCGCCGAGGAGCAGATTCAGGCCTGCACCTCGTGCGGTCACGAATGTCGCGTGAACCGCTACGAGCAGTTGGGGCGCTGCCACACCGGCGTCCAGGCCGTGGTCTCTAGTTATGGCCCGCACCACGGAGAAGAGGACCCGCTGCGGGGGCATCGGGGGTCGGGCACCATCTTTTTCGCCCGGTGCAATCTGAACTGCCAGTTCTGCCAGAATAGCGACATCAGCCAACAGGGGCACGGTCGGCCGGTCGAGCCACAGGAGCTGGCCAAGATGATGCTCGTCCTCCAGGAACAGGGCTGTCACAACATCAACCTGGTCTCCCCGACCCACGTCGTGGCCCCCATCCTGACGGCGCTCCTCATCGCCGCCCAAGCCGGCCTGTGCAAACCGTTGGTGTGGAACACCGGGGGCTATGATTCCCTGGCCGCGCTGGCGCTGCTCGATGGCGTGGTAGACATCTATATGCCGGATATGAAATATGCGGACGCCGAGAGTGGACTCGAATACTCCAAAGCCCCCCACTATCCGGAGGTCAATCAGGCCGGCGTCGCAGAGATGCACCGCCAGGTGGGCGACCTGGTATTGGACCAGGAGGGCATCGCGCTGCGCGGACTGCTCGTGCGTCATCTGGTGCTGCCGGCGGGCCTGGCGGGGACAGGCGAAATCGCGCGCTTTCTGGCTCAGGAGGTATCGCGCGACACGTACATCAATCTGATGGACCAATACCGCCCATGTTACAAGGCGTTCGAACTGCCGCCGCTGGATCGTCCCATCACAGGAGCTGAATACGAGCAGGCCCTCCAACAGGCCCGTGACGCCGGCCTGCACCGTTTCGATCAGCGGCGCCCGCGCTTGCTACGCATCCTATGGTGAATGATGAAACGATGAATGAATCAGTACACACAGTAGAAACAGAATCCGAGGCCCGGCTGCACGCCATCGTTCACGGTCGTGTTCAGGGCGTCAACTTTCGGTATTACACCATCTGCACCGCCCAGCAACTCGGACTGACCGGCTGGGTCGCGAATCGCCGGGATGGCACGGTCGAGACCGTCGCCGAAGGCCCCCGCGCGGCCCTGAGCGAGTTCCACGAGTTCCTCCATCACGGCCCTCCATCCGCAGTGGTGCAGCACGTGGACGTCAAGTGGGAGACCCCCACCGGCACATTCCAGCAATTCAGAGTGCGATATTCATGAGAGAGAATCCCGAACGGATGGCCTGGGTCATCCTGCTGACGTCGTTTTTCATCTGTGTAGGGCTGACCATCGCCGTCCCCCTGAGCATCCGCCACCATGCCCTCTACGCCCAAGTTCCGCAGCGGGCGACGCTGGAGGTCCAGCAGGCCCCCCTGCGTGTCACGTTGGCGGGGCGGGGCGTGCCAGTGGCGATGGACAGCGAGGAGGATGAGATTCCAGAGGGAACGATCCTAGCCACCGACGCGACGGCCGGTCGGCTGATCGTGCGCGTCCCTCACGTCGAAAATACCGTCATCGCCACGGTACAGCTCTACGACCACACCAACATCACGCTGCTCTCGCTCCGCTCCCCCCGTTTTGCTCCCAGCCCGCTGCCCCATCGAGTCAACCTAAAAGTCGAGGCTGGTCGGGTGCGCATCAACGCCTTCAACAGCGAGAATCGTTTCACCGTCATCGAGGTGCAAACGCCGCACGGATCCGCTACCCTGACCGAAGGCAGCTACGAAGTCAAGGTTAACGATACGGATACCCAGATCACAGTGCGAAACGGTCAGGCCAACGTACACAACCGGGGTGGAGATGTGGTGTCTCTCGGGCCCAATAAACGCGTCACGATTCAGGACGACCAACTGAGTGGTCCGTTGGATGCAGCCCGCAGCCTCGTGATAAACGGCGATTTCGAGGCCCCGCTAGATCGAGGATGGACCACCTACAACCGGCAGACGGATCCGCAACAGCCCCCTGGTAACATCAGCATCATCACCGACGCCGGGCGGGAGGCAATAGATTTTTATCGCGCCGGCAGCAACCACGCCGAGATGGGCATCCGACAAGAGATCAATCAAGACGTGCGGGATTTTGCCTCGCTTCAACTACACATGGACGTGCGCATCGTGAGTCAGGATATATCCGGGTTCGGTGGGTGCGGCTACCTGGGCACCGAGTGCCCCATCATCGTCCGTCTGGCCTATAAAGACATTTACGGCACTGATCGGGAATGGTTGCACGGCTTTTACAGCGGAGAACCGGCCAGCGATTGGCAGATCAACTGGTGGGCGGAACAGATCCCACCGGGGAATTGGCAGACCTATGACTCGGCCAACCTGATGACCGAACTAGCAGACTTTCCTCCAGCCCTCGTCAAATCCCTCAGCATCTATGCCTCCGGGCACAACTTTCACGCCATGGTGACAGAGATCGAATTGTTAGCCCAGGAGTGACGAGCGCAAAATCAAGGTAGCCCCCCCCTCCTCCCCAGTCAGGAGGGGGGGGGGCTACATCCCGCACCTACAGCCGCTTGATTTTCTGCCTCAACTCGTCGGGAGTGGCGGCCTCGACCGCCGTATACTCCACGCCAGGGTAGTACTCTTGGAAAAAGGCCCGCAAATCGCTCGGCCACCGCCGTGGATTGACGGCAATCACCCGCCGTACATTCAGGTCGCCGATACCGGCATCGTCGGCGCTGCTGCCGATGGTGTACTTGCGATCATCCCACGTCCCATCTACCACCGCCAGGGCCCAGTCCGCCCCGGCATCAGGAGGGAGCAGCACGTACGTCCGTTGATACTGCTCCCGGGGCTGCCCGCGGACGAGCTGTTCCGCCGCCGTGCTCTCGAACGTCGCCGTGGCCTCCACACCATCTGCAGCGGTGAACGTGAACTGGTGCACTCCTGCCTCGCTCAACGGATCTGTCGTGTATTCCCACTTGCGCCATTCCCCATCCCGACCGACCACCACCGGGCTTTGGGCCAACGTCACGCCGGAGGGCTGGCGAACCGCCAAGGCGACGTTGGTCAACCCGGTCAACGAGCGAGCCTCTATCACCACCTTCTCGCCCACCTGCGGGCTGGCTGGACGGTGAGCCAACCGAACCTCTGGAACAGTCTCGCTTTCTCCATCGCCGCCGTCCTCACCATCTTCGCCGTCCTCACCCACGACGACCAGGCTCGCAGTATCCCAATAAGCATCATTGTGCTTGAAGGACCACTTGGTCTTGTCACGGAGGAACACGGTGACCGTATCGGCTTGGGCCGTCGCCTCCACGGCCGGGACCTGGGCATACTCGTTGTAAATGTGCGCTCCCCGACCCCACACTACTGTGTCGGCCAAGGGGTTGGTCCCTCCAGTGGGATCAATACCCAGGTAAAACGTAAAGTTCTGCCAATTGGCATCGTTCGTCTCCCCCTCCAGTATAAAACCGGCCTTGTACCCCGCTCCCTCACTCCACCGCCCATCGTCGGGATTGGGGAACCTGTCGGGGTGTTGGGGGTCCTTGTGATTGCTCCAGGCGTGCGCCCAGGCCGTCAAGCGCAGCCTGGTCCCCGGCGCCACCTGCACCTGTTGGAGAAATCCTGCATCGTGCTTGCGGAAGAAGGTGAACAGCAAGATCCCCTTTTGACCACTGTGAACCCGCCGCGGATCGTTCTGTTTCCACGCATCCCGAACCTCTGGCTGATCCCACGTCCCTGGATGGTGGTGAAACCAGGTGACCCATCCTGGTGGGGTAAAAATGTTACCTACGTCCTTCTCGTAAGGCGCTCCACCGTCAGGGATGATCAGACAGCGATGGCTTTTCTCATCCCCCCAATCCGCCTCAAACTGTCCATTCCGCAGCAAATTGTCTGGCATCTCCCGCCTCCTTATCTAGTTGCATCCACGTATGAGAATTCTCGATCCCACGCTACGAAAAACCCAATCCGCGCTCGCGCAGACTGACAAACCGCTGCTGTCCGATCACCAGATGGTCCAGCATTTCGATGCCCAGCAACTCGCCGGCCTCGACTAACTGGCGAGTGACCTGCACGTCCTCTGGAGATGGCGTGGGATCGCCGGACGGATGGTTATGCGCCACGATGATCGCGGCACAGTTCCGTTTCACGGCCTCCCGAAACACCTCCCCGATCCGGATGTGAGAGGCATTGAGGCTGCCCACGTACACCGTCTCGATCCCCAGCAACCGGTTGCGAGTGTCCAGGTACAGCACGCGAAAATGCTCCTGGTCCAGGTGAGACATTTCCGCTATCAGGAGCTGCGCCACGTCGGAGGGAGAACGGACGATGAAACGCTCTTCCGGCGCAGCCAAAAGAATACGGCGTCCCAGCTCCAGGGCGGCCTTGAGTTGAGCGGTCTTGGCTTTCCCAAGCCCCTTCTCGGCCTCCAACTCGGCAAAACTGGCCCGGGCCAACCCTGGCAGCCCCCCATACGTCGAGAGCAGCCTCTGGGCCAGATTGAGCACGCTCTCGCCCCCCATCCCAGTCCGCAGAATAATAGCCAACAACTCGGCCGTTGATAACGCCCCCTCGCCAGCGTGCTCCAATCGCTCTCGGGGCCGTTCATCGACCGGCAGGTCCTTGATCGTCAGGCAGTACTCGGATCGTGTGTTCACTCCCATACTATACTCCAATCCCTCCATTTGCACAAAACCGGCGTCACTTGCTCCTAAACCAGCCAGTGGTATAATACGCCTCGCTTGCCAAGCCGCCTGGAATAAGGAGACTGCATGATCGAGACAATTCTGGAGAGTATTCCGTTTTACCTGACCATTCTATCCACGGTATGCGGAGGTATCACGGCCGCCCTGGTGGGAGGAATGGCTATTTGGACCTTTCGTGACATTCGCTCCCGCTCTCGCGACGTACTAGCCCACATCCTGGCTACCCTATTGGTGCTCGCACTCCCCATCGTTGGTCTGATCGTCTACCTGATGCTGCGCCCGCACGAAACGTTAGCCGACGCCTACGAGCGTTCCCTGGAACAAGAAGCGCTGCTGCAAGCCATAGAGGAACCGGAAATTTGCCCCGGCTGTGGACAGCGGGTGCGAGGTGACTACCTGTACTGCCCGGCCTGTCACACCCGGCTCAAAAGAGCTTGCCCGGCTTGCCACCATCCCCTCAACCTGTCGTGGTCCCTGTGTCCCTACTGCGGCACAAGCGTAACGCCCCAAGTACTCGAACCTGTACCAGCCTCGTCCCCATCCTCCCCGACCACTGCCGAGGAGCCAGCTGGAGAACCAGGCCTCGAATCCACTGCATAGAGTTTATGGGACCTCACACCCCGTCAATCTCGCCCACAATGTGGACTTTGAGCATGTTGGTCTCCCCACCACTGCCAAAGGGAATGCCGGCCGTCAGCACGACGGCGTCCTCCCAGGCCACCATGCCTCTGGCGCGCGCGGCCCGGACCATCATCTCGACCATGTCGTCGGTATTGTCAAACTCGGCCACCTGAACCGGCTGCACGCCCCACACCATCGCCATCCGGTACAACGTCGTGCGGTTAGGAGTAATGGCCACGATGGGGATGGAGGGACGATGGCGAGCCACCATGCGCGCGGTCGTTCCAGACATGGTCGCGGTGATGATCGCCTTCGCTCTGACCTCACTCGCTATTTCGACGGCGGCGCAGCTGATCGCCTCGGTGATTGATTCGTGGACGCGAGCCGATTCGCCGCGCAGCAGGCGACCGTAGGGCAGGTGAGCCTCGGCGTTGGCGCAAATGGCGACCATCGTCTCCACCGCTTCCACCGGATACCGCCCCACCGCCGTCTCGCCAGAGAGCATGACCGCGTCGGTACCGTCCAAGATCGCGTTGGCGACGTCCGAGGCCTCCGCCCGGGTGGGACGTGGATTGTCAATCATTGACTGGAGCATCTGCGTGGCCGTGATGACTGGCTTGCCAACCCGATTACAGGCCCGAATGATCCTCTTTTGATGGAACGGCACCTCCTCGGCGGGCGTCTCCACTCCCAGGTCCCCCCGCGCCACCATCACACCATCGGCCGCATCCAGAATTTCATCGAAAACCAACAGGGCCTCGGGCTTTTCGATCTTGGCAACGATGGAAACGTCCGCCCCTCTATTCTTCAAGAACTGCCGCAGCTCGCGCACATCGGCGGCCCGGCGCACGAAAGAGAGGGCGAAAAAGTCCACCCCCTGCTCCAACGCAAAGGCCGTCGCCTCCCGATCCCTGGCCGTCAAGGCCGAGAAACTGAGCACGGCTCCAGGCACATTGATGCCCTTGTGCGACGTGAGCCGCCCCCCGATCACCACGCGACATTTGAGCGACGAGTCGCCAGCTCGCACAACGATCAATTCCAAATTCCCGTCGTCCAGCAACACCGTCTGCCCGGGACGCAGGTCCCGCAACAGCTCGGGATGGGGCACCGGGATCTCGTCCGGCGTGCCCGCTGGCGGGGACACCGCCAGCGTCACCACCTCCCCCTCCCGCAGCTCGATCCCCCCGTTCTCCGCCCTGATCTCACCAACCCGCAGTTTGGGCCCCTGCAGGTCTGCCATCACGGCCACCAGCCGCCCCTCTTGCTCGGCGATCTCTCTCAGGGCAGCGATGGACCGGGCGTGGGTAGCGAAATCCCCGTGCGAAAAGTTGATGCGCGCCACATTCATTCCCCCTCGGATCAAGCTGCGCATCACGTCAGGCGAACTGGACGCTGGCCCAATCGTGCATACTATTTTGGTGCGCGACATGCTCTCCTCCCCTCACTCCCAGCCTGGGCGCTACTCCGGTCCAGCCTCCAGAGATAACCGGTATCTCCCGGCGTCGGTATCACCATAGCCGCGCGCTACCACGCGATAGGAGCCGGTCAGCGGCAGTCTAAACTGCAATATGGCGGCATTCGAGTTCCCACCACTGTCATCGTCAACCATCACCCGTTGGCTGTTGGGAGCGAAAAGCTCCAGGTACGTATCCATATTCTCACTCAACGCGACGTTCAAAATAGTGACGATATCCCCCTCCACCCCCTCGAACAGCCAATGCTGCCGGGCGCCCGGGGTCAAAGTCTCGGTGACGACCTCACCATAGGACAGGGTTCCCGCAATCTCTACCTCTACCTTGTCCATCGTGAGGGCATACCCCCCTCGTCCTGTCTCATCGTAACTGCGGGCCACCAGGCGGTAGACGCCGGTGCGAGGCAGTTCAAACTCGAAAATGACGGCGTTGGCCCCCTCACCGCTGTCGTCATCCACTATCAGTCTTTCCCCATCAGGCCCAAAAAGCTCCAGGTATGGGTCTACTTGCTCGTCCAGAGCGATCATCGAAAGAGTCACGAAATCGCCCTGCTGGCCCTCGAAGGACCAGTTGTGGCGCGCTCCCGGCTCCAGCGCCGCCCCGGCGCTCTGTCCAAAGGAGAGACCCCCCTGCACCTCCAATTCGACGAGCTCCAGCGTCAGCTCGTACTCCCCCGGCTCTCCCGATATATTGGAGGCCACGATCCGGTATCTGCCACTGGTCGGCAGCACGTAATACTCGATCAGAGCGCCAAAGTCGGCGCCGCTGTCGTCGTCATAGATCAGCAGTTCATCATCGGGCGAATAGAGTTGCAGGTAAGCATCCACACCACCGCTTACCGCGCGCATCGCTACGCGAATACCCTCCCCCTCCTGGCCCTCGAACTCCCAGGTGTGTTCACCGCCCCCTGGCAGCAGCGCTTCGACCGGCGTCCCGTACTCGATCACCCCGCCGCTGGTCGGCTCGTCAGAGATGGTCAGCTCCAAGCGGTAATCCCCCGCTCCGCTGTAGGCTGATACGTGGATGTAATAAGCGCCCGTCTCCCGAATAGAAAATTCGGTGATCAGCGAATCGGTCCCGCCGCCGCCGTCGTCGTCCTCGGCGATAGGTCCTGTTCCCCCAGCGTATCCTTCCTCATCGTACAGTTCGAGATAAGTGTCCAGTCCACCGGCATCCACCGCTTCCAGTCGAATGGTGACGTACTGGCCTTCTTGAGCCTCGAAGGACCACACCTCCCGCACGCCAAAAGTCAATCCCCCCCTCTCGACCTGCCCCGGTCGAATCGGCCCTCTCTCCACCGGCTTTGGGATTTGAGGCACGTGGAACTCGAGGCTGGCGATCACATCCCAGAACAACGGCCCGTACCGATCCCACTCCCCGGCCAGCGCACCCCAGAATCCAACGCCAGCCACCTCGTCACCGACGGCCGCGATCAGGTATCCCCGGATCCGCTGACCGTTCATCCCATCCGTCCACCCGACCTCCATCCACTCGCCCGGCGCTTCCCCAAACGCGCGGGAGTCGCGCCCCATTATCTCGCATTCCGTGTCACACAGATCATACCACGCGCCGTCGAGCAGTTCTTGGGGCGATGCGGTGCTCCCAAATTCATATCCTATATCCTCCAGAGAGCCGGCAAAAACCACGCCTATCGGCGCTGCGGTCGGATCACTGAGACCCAGAGCCTCGTCGTTCTCTGCGAACAGGGCTCCATCCGCTATCTCCTGGTACACCCACTCCTCTGGAAAAAGCAGACTGAAACCGGCTGTCGGGTGGGTGTACCCAGCCATCCCGACCTGCGCGTCGCGCGTGGGGGACGGCGCGGGCGGCGGCTTTGACGCCGCCTCAGGCAGCGGCGTGGCGGACGGCGGGACTGGCTTGTCGCGCGCCGGCTGGGGCACAGACGGACAGATGCTGCACCCCAACCCGACCAGGAGCAGCAACAGAGCCGCGAACCCAATCAGAAAGAGGCCAGTACGTTCCCGTGGCACACACATCATCTTTTACCCTTCCATAGAGAAAATGCAACCACTCACATCCCTCGTCCGCTCACGTGGGCCAGGTGCAAATGGTTGCATCGGAATCCCGTGTTCGTATCCCGTGTCTCTGATGCTACAGGTTGGTGAACGCTCCCATTCCGGCATAGACAGCCAACTCGCCCAGTTCCTGCTCGATGCGGAGCAATTGATTGTACTTGGCCACGCGGTCGGAACGACACGGTGCGCCGGTCTTGATCTGGCCCGTGTTCAACGCCACCGCCAGGTCGGCAATCGTCGCGTCCTCCGTCTCCCCCGACCGATGGGAGACGACCACTGTCCAGCCGGACCGCTGCGCCATGTGAACCGCCGCGATGGCCTCGGTCAGGGTCCCGATCTGGTTGACCTTGCATAGCAGCGAGTTGCAGGCCCCCAGCTTGATCGCCTTTTGCACCCGCTCGACGTTGGTCACCAACAGATCGTCACCCACGATCTGAATGCGATCTCCCAACCGCTCCATCATCAGGGTCCAACTCTCCCAATCGTCCTCATCCAGCCCATCCTCGATGCTGAGGACGGGATACTTGTCCACCCAATCGGCGTAGAACTCGACCATCTCCGCACCAGTGAGGGTGCGGCCCTCCTTCTTGAGCACGTACTTGCCGCCCTCGAAAATCTCGCTGGCGGCCGGGTCCAGCGCGATACCAATCTGCTCCCCCGGTTCGTAGCCTGCCTTCCCGATCGCTTCCAGGATGACCTCGATCGCCTCCTCGTTCGTCTTGAGGCTGGGCGCGAATCCGCCCTCGTCCCCGACGCCGGTCGAGTATCCCCGGGCCTTGAGAACGCCCTTGAGGACATGATACACCTCGCTCCCCCATCGCAGCGCCTCGGCAAAGGTCGGCGCCCCCACCGGCATCACCATAAACTCTTGCAAATCCGGCCCATCCACCGCGTGCTTGCCGCCGTTGAGGATATTCATCATCGGCACCGGCAGCACGTGGGCGCACACCCCACCGACGTACCGGTAGAGCGGCAACCGCAGGGCATTGGCCGCCGCGTGGGCCACCGCCAGGGAGACGCCCAGCATCCCGTTCGCCCCCAACTTTTCCTTGTTCGGCGTGCCATCCAACTCGAGCAAGTAAGCATCAATGCCAGCCTGATCCGTGGCGTCCCAACCGAACAGCTCGTCCGCGATCACATCGTTGACGTTGGCGACCGCCTGGGTCACTCCCTTGCCGCTGTAACGGGTCTTGTCGCCATCCCGCAGCTCTAGCGCCTCGTGAACGCCAGTGGAGGCTCCGGAGGGAACGGCCGCCCGCCCCCAATCCCCGCCCATCAGCATGACCTCCACCTCCACGGTGGGGTTCCCCCGCGAATCGAGAATCTCCCGCGCTACAACATGTTCTATGTCCGTCTGAATCATCGTTCCTCCTCACAGATTCATAGTAACCGCTTCAACGGTCTCTGCCAAACACCTCTATCCCTTCAATCCGAAGGCCTGGTGGAATCGCTCAAAGTCGAAATACTCGTCCAACAGCGCTTCGAACTGCTCCAGCTTGGCGGTCTGACCCAACCGGGTCTTGCCAAACACCTTTTCCACCGCCTCCACCGCCTCCATCGTGTTGGCGTGCACCAACAGTATCGGCACCCCGTTCTCCTCGGCCCGGCGCAGCACCTCCGGCATAGGCCGCAGGAACCCCGTCAGGATCAGGCAGTTGGTGGTCGCCGTCTCCAACGCCACCAGTTGTATGTCCGCCCGGTCGCCGCCGGTGAGGATGGCCTTGGTGCCCGGAATGCGCCGCACGCGCGGCAGCATCTGCTCCACGCTCATCGCCCCCACCACCAGCTGCTCGATCAGCATATCTCGCTTTTCCGGGCAGGTCAGGAACTCGCCCTTCAACACCTCGGCCAACTCACCGACGCTGATGGCCTGCAACTGTTCCTGCAAGGGCAGCGTCCCCAGAACGCGGATGCCCTGCTTTTCCAGACAGGGATTGCATATCTGGTCGGCCAGCTTGTGTTCCTTCGTCGGCACCGCGTTGATGACCGTGCCCAACAACCGCTCGCCCAAGAGCCTGTGAGCGACCACACAGTCATCCCCCTGGCTCACCCGGTTGATGTAGCGGACGACGACCAGCGCCGGGATGTCTAGAGCCTCGGTCACCTGGACTGCTCCCAGGCCCAGGCTGACCCCTTCGCGCATAGAGCTCGCCCCTTCCAACAGCACGATATCCTTACCGGAAGTCACCCGCTCATACGCCGCCTTCACCTCTGCCAACAGATCCCGCTCGGTGCAGCCACAGCGCATCTCCCGGGCCAGGGCGGGAGTCAGAACTATACCCAGCAATTCCTCCGTCGTCTCCTCCAGCGCCAGCATCTGCCGGATGAATTCGGCATCCTCGTCCAACGCCCGACCGGGAGTAGGTTCCCACGGCTGGGTGGAGAGAGGCTTAAAGTACCCCACCTTGTACCCCTCCTTCTGCAACCGCCGTCCCAAGGCCAGACAGATGGCCGTTTTACCAGAGAAATGCTGAATAGACGTAATATACAAGGCTTTCACGTTGCGCTCCTTTCTATCTCGTCGCTAGATAGATGTCCACCCTCATGATTTACGAAGACAATACCAACCGCATATCAATTGCCATCGCCCCACGTCCTTCCTCAAAGACCATCAGCGGGTTGATGTCCAATTCGACGATCTCGGGGAAATCGGTCACCAATTGACTGATGCGCAGCAAGGCCTCCACCATCGCCTCGTGATCGGCCGGAGCTTCCCCTCGCACCCCTTCCAGCAGGGCGTACGAACGAATCTCGCGGATCATCTCCTCCGCTTCCTGCCGGCTGAAGGGGGCTACACGAAAGGCCACGTCCTTCAACGCCTCCACGTAAATCCCCCCCAGCCCAAAGGCGACCAGCGGCCCAAACTGCGGATCGCGGCTCATCCCCAACAGCACCTCCCGCCCGCTCGACACCATCTGCTGCACCTGGCAGCCCCAGATGCGCGCGCCGGGCACGTAGCGCCCGGCCCGATAGACCATCAGGTCGAACGCATCCCGCACGTCGTCCGGTGAGCGCAGATTCAGCCGCACCCCTCCCACGTCGGTCTTGTGCAAAATGTCGGGCGACGCAATTTTCATCACCACCGGATAGCCGATCTCTTCGGCGATATCAACCGCCTCCTCGGCCGTCTCGGCCAGACGGGACTGGGGAACGGTGAACCCATAGCACTCGAGAATCGTCCACGCCTCGGCGTCGCCGATCGAGACCCGCCCCTCGGAGCGCACCTGGTCGAACAACTCGCGCACTCGAGGGATGCAGACCTCACTCGGCTCTGGCCTAAAGATCGGGCGTTCCCGCTCCCGCCGATAACCGCTCATCGCCGCAAATGCCGCCGCCGCCCGCTCGGGGAACGGGTAATTCGGCACGCCGTACTGCCACAGCACGTCAATCCCGGCATCCACGCGGGCCTCGCCCATGAAACAGGCCAGCACCGGCTTGTCCGACTCCTGGGCCATCTGCCCTACCGCGTGAGCCGTTTCCTCGATCTCGGTCATCGCCTGGGGCGTCAGGATCACCATCACGCCGTCAACCTGCGCATCATGCAGCACCAGACGAATGGCCTGTTCATACCGGTCGGCCATGGCATCTCCCAGCACGTCCACCGGGTTCGCCGCGCTGGCCGCGCCCGGCAGGTATTCAGTCAGCGCCCGCGTCGTATCCGGGCTGAGACGCGGGATCCGCAACCCGGCGTGCTCCAGGGCGTCGGTCGCCAGAATACCCGGTCCACCGGCATTGGTGACGATGCCGATGCGATCCCCTGGCAGCAGCGGCTGATAGGCGAACCCGCGCGCATAGTCAAAGAGCGCCTCCATAGAGGGCGCACGAATCACGCCCGCCTGGCGAAAGGCCGCCTTGTAGGCCGCCTCGGAGCCGGCCAGGCTGCCCGTGTGGGAAGAGACCGCCCGCGAACCCGAAGCAGTCACACCGGACTTGATCGCCACCACCGGCTTGTCGCGCGTCACCTGCCGCGCCACCTCGATGAACTTTTGCCCGTCCGGCACCCCCTCCACATAGATGAGGATCACCTTCGAGGCCGGGTCCTTCCACCACGCATCCAGCAGATCAATCTCGCTCACGTCCGCCTTGTTCCCCAGGCTGACAAACTTGGAGAATCCGATCCGCCCCGCCATCGCCATATCCAGCACCGCCGTACCCAACGCCCCCGATTGGGACATGAACGCGATGGGCCCGCTGGGCGGCATACCGGCCGAGAACGAGGCGTTGAGCGGGGTGTTGGGGTCAATCACACCCAGGCAGTTAGGGCCAATCAGCCGCATCCCATACTGTTTCGCGATCCCGATCAATTCCCGCTCCCGCTCCAAACCCTCCCGGTCTACCTCGCGAAAGCCGGCCGAAATCACGACCACCGTCGGTATTTCCTTCTTTCCGCACTCCTCCAGCGCCGCTGGCACGTAAGGATATGGGATCACGATCACGGCCAGGTCCACCGGGCCGGGCACGTCCATCACCGAGGGATAAACCTCTAAACCCAGAATCTCGTCCGCCTTGGGGTTGATGGGGTACAGAGCACCGGGGAAGCCTCCCTCCTTCAAATTAGCCAACACCGCATAACCCAACTTGTCCGGATCTCGGGAGGCGCCGATCACGGCCACCGATTGGGGTTGGAAAAAGGTTTCTAGCATACACTCCTCGCAATCTTGTAAAATGATGCGCTATCCGGGAGAACCCCACACTGCTGGACTGATTGGCCTTTGCCCGGACAGTAGCTTCGAAAGGGCTGTTGGTGCAGGCAAGGCTCGTCCCACACCACACTGCCCCGGGCTCGTATACTACACCCAAAGCCCGGTTTTGACAAATACCCGTTGATCCGCCCGGTTCAGAGTGACGCCCGGGACGTCCATCACGGTGCCAACAGCCGCTCGACAGCCTCGACCACCAGGTCCGGGCGGTCGAGGTGGATGGCGTGGCCGCTGCCCTCGGCGATGAGGTGGGTGCTGTCCGTGGAAAGCGACGCCAGTTCGTCCTGGAGCTCTAGCCACGTCTGCTGGATCTGTGCGATTGGAAAGTCGGCGGGCAAACCGATCGCTTGCAGCGTCTCGACTTTCATGCTGTTCTCTGCGGTCAGCACGACCAGCGGCAGGTCGCCCAGGTCGCCCAGGTCGCTCACCTGATGGCAGGTCTCCTCCAGCCCTTCGAGTTCCCCAAGCGTGGCCTCGAAATAGGATGGGTGGGACATCAGGGTCACATAGATGGCCTGAACGTCCGCCGGGAGCAGCCTGATGTGAGGCGGCAGCGCCTGTTCGCCGGCCGATTGGCCCAGCGAGCGCAAGACGCCGAAACGCGCCAGCAAAGCCATCACGCCCAAGTATCTCTGCTGCTGCTGGTTGACCTGGATGTACTCGGGCGGCAGGCGCGTCAGTTGCTCTTCGTGCCCTGCATCCACCAGCACCATGCCCGCCACTTGTTCGGGATACAAACTGGCATACATGCCAGCAATTCCCGTTATGGAGTTCGTAGTAGCGACTTTAGTCGCTGTTTGCGCAATAGAAGCGACTAAAGTCGCCACTACGAACGTCAAATGTGTGACGGCGATACTAAAACGGGAATTGCTGCATACATGCGGACGTTGTACCCGCCCAGCGAATGGCCGACCAGCAGATACGGCCCTTCGATCCCCGCGTTGAGCAGCAGTGCGTGCAGTTCAGTGGCAATCTGCCGTGCAGTGCGCGGGCTTGGACCGGGATCGCTCCAACCATAGCCGGCGCGGTCATACGTGCAGATGCGGGTGCGCTGTGCCACTTGCGACTGTACCAGACGCCAGCCGAGCGAAAAGTCACCGTTGCCAGCATCCACTATCACGGTGAGGCTGCCCTCGCCCTGGCAGAAGATGTGCAGGCTGTGACCACCCACGTCCACGCGCTGTCCGGGAGCGGGAAGGCGCTCGAAATCGGCGGCGGTGGTTCGGGCCTGGTAAGCATAACCGACCACGAGAAAGATCACCAGCACGAGCGCCGATCCACCCACGATGCGTCCTCCCCATCTCAGGCAACCAGCGTGTTTCCTCGACCAAAAACCGTTCTCGCTCATTCGATTCTCCCGTGTCGCTGCAGGTTCAAGCGCAATGTATCGGCTCTACGCAGATTTGTGAGGTAGGGCAGGTTTCCATACCTGCCCGGCGGGTAAGAAACCCGCCCTACAGGTGTATTTTCGCTTTCGTCACCTGCTGCTGCGAAATTTTCCCCCAGGAATCCGTGTAGACCCAATGTATCTTGTGACTGAGCAGTCATCGTCAGGGAGCGAACGCTCGCAGCACCAGCGGCAGGAACAGCTCGTGATGAACCATGCCCTGCGCGCCGACCACCGCCGAGAGGTTCCCCGCCCGGTCCACTACCCGCACGTAGTGAGGTAGGGCAGGTTTCCATACCTGCCCGGCGGGTAAGAAACCCGCCCTACAGGTGTATTTTCGCTTTCGTCACCTGCTGCTGCGAAATTTTCCCCCAGGAATCCGTGTAGACCCAATGTATCTTGTGACTGAGCAGTCATCGTCAGGGAGCGAACGCTCGCAGCACCAGCGGCAGGAACAGCTCGTGATGAACCATGCCCTGCGCGCCGACCACCGCCGAGAGGTTCCCCGCCCGGTCCACTACCCGCACGTAGACAGCGCCAGAGGGTTGCAAATCCCACCCCACCTCGGTCACGCCGCCGGCGACGGCGAACTCGGAATACGTCTCAAAACCCGCGCTGTGACTGACCTGCACCCGGTCCACGCCGCTGTTGTCGTCGCTGGCCGTCACGCGCAGGATGACGGCCTGCCCCCCCACCGCGCCGCTGCCTCGCAGCAGGATCGGCACCATCACCTCCACCCGCGTCACCTGCGGCCGGACCGGATCGTAGACGATGTCGTCCTGGACCGGGCCGAACTGGGACCCGCTCCCATCCCGGAACCTGGCGTACACGGTGCGCGGCAGCGTCAGCGCCCCATACGTGGACAGCGCCCACCCCCCATAGGTCGGGTCTTGCGGGGTCACGGGCAGCCAGGCCGACGTGCCGCCCGCCGGGCCGAATCCTCCGTCGTTGCTGAATTGGACGTGGGTGACATCGTCGTCCTCGCTCCAGCGGTAGCGCAGCGTGACGGTTGGGAGGCGGGTGTACAAGGCCCCCTCGTTGACCGTCAGCCCATACCCCGGATTGTAGACCGAGACCGCCTGCAGCGGCATCACGCGCCCCTGCCCGTCCTCCAGGGAAGCCGCGTTGGTGATGCGCGTCCCCATGACCAGCTCCGTCGTCGTCACCTGGGCCGCGAACTGGACGACCACCGGCGCGCCCGGCGCCAATCGCCCCGACCAATGGAGCGCCCCATCCCTCAGCGTCACCGGGCGCCCATCGCTGGCCTGGGCCGTGCCGCTCAGATAGGTCGTGTGGAGCGGGATCGGATCCGTCAGCACCGCCGTCGCCGTCACGTCGCCGCGCAGGACCAACGTGTACGTCAACCGGTCGCCGCCCTCCACGCTGGTCAAATTGACCGATTTGTACGAGGGCCAGGCCACGGTGGTCGTGAGGATGACATCCGCGCTGTCTCCCCCGCCCTGGACGCGGATCGGTGCCTCATCCCTCATCCCCCCCGTCGCCGTGCTGGGCACGGTGACGTATACCTCCACCGAGCGTCCTGCTCCTGGCGGGAGCGTCAACTGGGTGCTGGAGAACAGTGTGGGCCAACCCGGTTGCGTCCGCGTAAACACCAAACTGTCCATCGTGCTGCCGGAGTTGGTCACCCCCAGGGTATGGGTCACCCGCCGGCCCGGCAGGGCGACCTGCGGCGGGGTCACCGGAGCTGCCTCCACCCGGTAGACGGTGGCCGCCGTGGTCGTCAGCGCCGCCTGGGTCGAGGCGGGCGGATCGCGCGGATCGGAGAGGGAGCGGGCCACGACGTGCAGCCCGTCGTAAGCGCCGCCGAGCGTCCCGACGGGCACCGTCACCCAGACCGTCGCCGTCGTCCCGGCGCCGGCCGGAAGCGTCGCCAGGCCGACCGCCAGGCGGGCCGGCCAATCCGCGCCATCCAGCGTGATGGACAAGCTGTCGCTCAGCGTGCCGGTGTTGGTCACGCGCAGGCTGTAGGTCACCACTTGCCCCGGATCGGCCATCCGCGCGTCCGCCGCCGGGCCGACCATCACGCCGTAGGTCTCCACCGTCAGCGGGCGGCTGGTCACGTCGGTGTGACACATGTTGGTCGCCGTCAGCGTCACGACGTACTCCCCCAGCCCGGTATAGGCGTGGGTGGGATGCACGGCCGAGGAGACAGCCCCATCGCCAAAGGCCCACCGGTAGTCCACGCCGTTCTGGCTGAGGTTGGTAAAGGCCACCGGCCAATCCAGGAGCGCTGGCGCGGTGAACGTAAACCCGGCCGTCACCCCCTCGGCGGCGGCCGTCACCGTGACCGGCGAACCGAGAGACGGAGTTGGCCATTCGGCGGCCGTCACCCGATAGTCGGCGTTGACGATGGCAGTGCCGGAGGGCACGCAGGTGACGGTGACGCTATGCGAGACGGTCAGAGTCTCCCCTGCCGGCAGGGTCAACCCGCTCCACGTCACAGCCCCAGCCACCAGCGCGCCGCCGGTGTCCGCCCCCGCGAACTCGGTGTGCAGCGGCAGCGGGTCGCTGATCGCCATGCCGCTGGCCGGCCCGCCGGTGTTGGTCACGACCAGGGTGTAGATCAGCCGCAGCCCCACCTCCACCTGCTGCTGCGACGGGGACTTGAGAATAGCGAGGGCCGGCGGCGGTGGAGCCACCGTCATTCTCACCGGGTAATCCAGGATGGGCTGCGCCCCCGGGTCGTTGGACGCGATCTGCAGGACGGACTCGTGGACGCCCCAATCGGACACCTGGGCCGCGTCGAAGGTGACCGAGATCGAGTGGGCGGCCGAGACCGGCACCGCGCCGCTGAGGGGCGTCGTCCACACCCACGCGTCGCCGGCCGGGGGAGCGACGGCGAACGTCAGGGGGCGGGAGCCGGTGCTGCTGATCGTCAGCGTCTGGGTGGCCCGCTGCCCCCACGCCAGGTCCACGCTCAACCCCTGGGCCGGCGGGGGGAACAGCGCCATGCGCGCCGCCGGCAGGTCGTAATCCCGCCGCGTCAGGTTGCTCTGCGGGACCGTCACGCCCGTCTCCACGACGGTGCCGTAGAGAGAGGCCGAGACGGTGACAGTATAAGCCACGCCGGAGGGTAACTGCATCTCATAGTCCCCATCCCCGCCGGTCTGGACATCGAGATCGCCGGGCACGACGTGAACCGTCGCCTCATCCACCGGTCCACCCGTGGTCAGGTTCGTGACGCGTCCCCACAGCAGGCCGTCGGTGGTGGTAGCGGTCAGCGCCAAGTGCTGCACGTGATCAGCGGTCAGGTCCACAAAAGCCGCACCCGGCTGGTGCAACCGCGCTTGAGCCGTGACGGTATACGGTCCGCCGTGGAGGGAGAGGGTGTAGCAGCCACTGGCCTGAGGCGCGGTCGTCTGGGTGATGGGGGCGCCGAACGGCCCCATCACCCCCACCGTGGCCGCCAGCGGCGCGCCGGTCGCCGCGTCAGTGATGCAACCGGTGAGCGAATAGAGGTCGGTCGGCATGAGGATAAAGGGCTGCGTGACGGTCACTCCGCCCGGCACCGTCACGGCGGCGGCAGCCTCGAGCGTATAGCCATACTTCCAGGCGCTGACGGTGTAGGTGTCGGGGGGGAGGGTCATATTATAGGCCCCATCTCCATCAGTGACGGCGGTGTACGACTGAGTGGCGGTGATAGCCCGCACGGTGACGCCCGGCAGGGGCGGCCCCGCTGAACTACCAACGACGACGATCCCCTCCAGGTGTCCATCCCCCGGCTGAGCCTGCTGGATGGCCGCCAGGATATCCAAGCGCCCATAGCCGTAGACGTTGTTGGGCACCGTGTTCGGGGGGTCGCCGCACTGGGTGCTGGAGCGAGGTACCGCCGCCCCATTGATCACGTCCTCCGTGGCGGTCATGTCGCTCCGCAGCGCCGGCTGGGCTGACCAGAGCAGGGCCACCGCCCCGGCCACGTGCGGCGAGGCCATCGAGGTCCCCTGCCAGCCGCCCTGATACCCCCCGCCGGGGATGCTGGAGCGGATGCTGACGCCGGGCGCGGAAATGTCCGGCTTGAGCCGCCCGCTGCCATCTATCGTCACCGGGCCGCGGCTGCTGAAGGAGGCGATACTGTCGGAGCTGGAGGTAGCCCCGACGGTGTAGGCGGCGTCGTAGAGGGGGGGCGGGTCGTCCACGGTGGAGCACGAGGAGCCGCTGTTGCCGGCCGAGACGACGGTCATGATGCCGGCCGCCCGCTGGGCCTCGACCGCCACTTGCAGCGTGTCCCACGAACACCCCTCCGAGGGCGGGCAGCCCCACGAGTTGTTGGTCACGTCGGGGGCCAGGTCCGGGTCGCCTTGGGCCGGGGTGTCGCCCACCGGGTAGGGAGCCAGGAAGAACTCGAAGCATTCCAGGTAGGTGACCGGCGAGCCGACCCCCTGATCCATGTTGCGGCAGCCGATCCAGCGCGCGCCAGGCGCCACCCCAATCTGGTTGCTACCCCCATCGTCGCCGACGGCGGTGCCCATGGTATGGGTGCCGTGGCCGTGATCGTCGCACGGCTCGGGCGAGTTCGCGCCGCAGACCCCGCCGCCGCTGTGGACGGCGTCGTGCCAGTTATAGTCGTGGCTGGCGTTGGCGCCGTCCCAGCCCCGGTACTGGGCGATCAGGGCCGGGTGATCCCAGTCGTAGCCGGTGTCCTGTCCGCCGACGACGATCCCCTGACCAGTATACCCCATCCCCCACACGTCCGGCGCGCCGATCTTGGCGACGTTCCACTCGATGCCGACAGGGGAGAGAGGGGCCTGCGGAAAGAGGGGCATCGTCCGAGGAAGCTCGTTCTGCACGCGCGGGTTCGCCTCGATGCGGGCCACATCGGCGCGGGCTGCCAGCGATTCGACCAACGCCCGGCCGCCAGCCTGGACGTGCAGCATGTTGACGATATAGTAGGCGCGGTAGGGGACTGCTCGACCATCGAGCCAGGCCCGAAGCGGCACTTGACCCCGCTGGGCCGTCTGCCAGAGGGTGCGGTAGACCCAACGCCCCCGCTCCTGCTTGGTCGGCAGTTCGTAGGCCAGGCGGAGGTCCGCCTGCTCGGCCAGGATGATCAGAAAATCGGTCTGACCGCTGCCTTCCTCCTCGGCCCGATCAAGGGCAGCCAGCACCCAGGGGGAGATCTTTTCGAGGGGGAGCACATCGCCCGGCGTGACCGGGGTGGAGGCGCCCGCTAGTGATGGACCCCACAGAGCCGCTCCCAATCCCAAAACCAGCCACAGAGCAACGAACCGCGCTTTTTTCATCATGATTCCTCCTCAAGAAACCAGGTTTTTGAAGAACTCGATAGCTCACGAGTAACTTGTATACTGGACTCTACCCAGACAATGCTCAAGTCCCCGTCTCGGGGACGACTTGAGTGGTGAAACAGGCATGGCACTGATGTTGCCAATGCTCCGTTGCTGGCCTCTCTGAGCAGGATAGCTGAACGCTTATCTGCTGCTTCTAATTTTTGAGCACACACGGCAGGTAGACGCGCTGCCAGGCCGCCGCCGTCGTCGTCAAACGGCTGACGCCGAACGCGCCGGCATCCCCCGCCGACCTCAGGGTCACGGTCACGGTATCCGACATACCCGCCGTCACCGTCGGCGGGATGGCGACGAACACGGTCAGCGTGTCGGTCGCGCCGGCCAGCAGCGGCCCCACCACCGCCGTAGAAGAGACCGTTCGCCAGGCCGAGCCGCTCAGGTTCGCCACAAAGCGGTCGGCGACGTTGCCCTGATTCTGGGCCGTCAGCGTATAGATCACCGTGCGGCCCGGTGTCCCGCTCCCCTCAACCGTCGGGGGAGTCAGCGCCACGCCGTAGACCGGGATCACCGCCGATGTGGTCAGCACGCTGCGGGCAGCCGCGGCCGGATCGGACTGCGAGACCGCCGTGACCGTCACGGCGTCGCTCGCACCGGGGCTGGCAGCGGCGGGAATCTGCACCACAACCGGCAGGTCGGTCCCCGCGCCGGCCGCCAACGGTCCCACGCTCGCGGTCACTGTCGTCGTCCAGGCCTCGCCCGCCGTGCTCAAGTCGAACGAGTCAGCCCGGTTGCCGGCATTCTCCAGCCGCAGCGTATAGGTCACCCGGGACCCGGCCAGACCGGCCTGGGCGTCCATCGCTGGCGCCAGCGCGACCCCATAGACTGGGGCGGCGGTCACTGTGGTCAGGCGGCTACTGGCGCTGACGGCCGGATCCCCCTGCGAGGCAGCGGTGACCGTCACCACGTCCCGCTCCCCATCGCTCGCGGCAACAGGGATCCGCACCAGAACCAGCAGGTCGGCCCCCGCACCGGAGGGGAGCGGACCTGCCTGGGATGGGAGCGTCGTCGTCCAGGCCGCGCCGGCCGTGGAGAGGACGAAACTGTCGGACAGATTGCCGGTGTTGGTCAGCCACAGCATATACACGACGAGATCACCCGCTCCCCCCGATTGGGTAGCGGTCGAGGGGGTCAGCGCCGCTCCGTGGAGCGGCACAAAGGCCGTCGTCGTCAGCACGCTGCTGCCCGAGTGCATAGGGTCGCTGAGCGACATGAGATGGACGGTCACAGTGTCTGTAAGACCGGATGCGGCGGTTAGGGGGACCGTCACATAGACCTCGATCTCGGCGCTCTCGCCCGCCGCCACGGGGCCGACTGTCTCCGTCGAGGTCTCGCTGGGCCAGGCCCCGCCGCTCAGGCTGACGGCGAACCGATCCGCGACGGTGCCGGTGTTCCACGCGGCGAGGGTGTAGGTCACCGTCGAGCCGGGGAGGCCAACCTGGGCGTCGGCCGGCGGATCGAGGAGAATTCCGCGATGCCGGTGACCGAACATGAGGGTTCGACCCGGCAGTTGCTCGACCGCCCCGTCCACCCAGACCGTCTCGGTGATCCGATCCTGGGTCCAGTCGCCCTCGGCGACGGTGTAGGTGGTGGTCAGGAGGTAGTCCCAAGCAGCGGGCAGGCCGGCGGCCATCCATGTCAGTGCTTCGGGAGCAGTGACGACCTGACTGCCGGGGAGCTGGACCGTGCCAGAGGGCAGGGCGACGACCCGGTGATCCACCAGATCGAGGGAGTCGCTCCACCGACCTCCCAGGGCAAAGGTCACGTTGCCGGTGTAGGAGATAGAGAGCCGGTCTGCCACCCGGACGACGTCCCCTGCCCACACAGTGATGACCAGCCCATCGGTCAGCACGCCGTTGACGTACACCGCTTGCTCCCACGCCGGCTGCGGCGGCTGCGGCGCGACCGTCACCGTGATGACCCCGCTGTCGCTGGACGGACAGTCGTTGGTCACGTGCAGCGTCACCACGTAATCACCGACCGTGGCATAGGTGTGGGTCACGACGTCCAGGTCCACGCCGCTCCGGGGAGATGCGCCGTCCCCCCACTGCCAGGTATAAGTCGTCGGGCGGTGTGGGTCGCCGGCCGCGGCAGCGGAAAAGTGCATCACCTCACCCAGCAGCACCGGTCCGTCGCTGGTCAGATGGGTGATGCTGACCGGATAGCAGATGTCTATCGCCACCGTCGTCAGGCGGCTACTGGCGCTCACCCCGGCACCGCCCTGGGAGACGGCGGTGACGGTGACCACGTCGCGCTGTCCCACCGGCGCATCCAGGGGCACGGCGACCGTCACTTGCACGTCGGCCGTGTCGAGGGGGAGCAGCTCGCCGGTGTCGGTGAGGGACAAGGTCGTCGTCCAGGCATGGCCGTGGGCTTGCAGCACGTACCGGTCCGCGACGTTCCCCCGGTTGGTGACGGTCAGATAATACGTGACGCTCTCGCCCAGATCGCCGGCTTGCGTGGCAGTAACTGGCGTCAAAGTCAGATCGTAGAGGGGAGGCAGGATGTTGACCGGGTGGCCGACGCCCCCGCTGCCCAGGCTGTTGGTCGCCACCAGGGTGACGGTAAAAGTGCCGGTATTGACATAGGTATAGGACGGGTCGCCCTCCATCGAGCGGCCCACGCCATCGCCGAAATCCCACTCACAAATCATTGGCTGGGCGCCGACCGTCCGGTTGGTGAACGTCACCGGGCTACCCAGCACGACGGGGCTGTTGCTATCGAAATCGGGGATGGGCGCAGTGCAGGCCGGTCCACCGCCGTAAACGACAATGTCGTCCAGATGCCAGCCGTCCCGCGTAACGTAGGAATCGGTGTCCAGCCGGAAACGGACCCGGGCGTTCGCCTGACCATCCAGAGCCGGCAGGGGAAGCGTCTCCTGGGCCCACACCGTCTGGTTCTCTCCGTTGTAGGATGCGGCAGTGCTCCAGTACATTCCCCCATCGGCAGAGTATTCGACGTAGCCGTAATCGTAGCCATCCTCCAGATCATAGATGTGCCAAAAGCTCAGCGTCACGCCGGTATAATCGGATAGATCGAGGAGGGGAGAGGTGAGGGAGATGTCAAGATTGTTGCCGTAATTGCCGCCGGGGCTGTCGGTCCACGAGTGAGTGGGACTGTGGGAGGCCTCGGTGGTGATCGCCCAGGGGGATTGGGCCGTCCAGCCGAGATTGCCCCCCTCCACATCGTCGGCAAAGACCTCACAGATGGGATAGAGCAGGAAATCCTGTGTCACCGTCTGATAGTCGTGGGCGACGACGCCAGGCGCGGTGGACGGGGCGTGACCGGGCGCGACGGCGCGCACGTCGTAGGTGCCGCTGACGACCGTCATGCTGTAATAGCCGGTGGCGGGGTCGGTGGCGGCGTGGAACAGGCCGGCCGTCACGGTGGCCGAGAGGGGGGCGGAGGTGGCGGCCTGGTGCACGACCCCCTCGATGACCGGCGAGACGTCCGGTTCCAGCAGGTCCAAAAAGACGGCGCTGAAGGCGCCCCAGTTTCCGGCCGCATCCTGACCGCGCATAAAAATGGTGTGCCGGCCGGCGCTCAACCCGCTCGTGTCGAGGGTTGCCTCGACCCCCTCCACCGTCCCATCGAAAGCGCCGTCCGCGGCCGTCATGGGGTAGGAGATGGGGATGCTCGTCGCCCAGGGCGGCGTGTCCACGTAATACTCGGCCGCGGCGATGGCCTGGGTCGGCTCGGCCCCGTTCTGGTTGTTGTAACGGGTGTCGTTCAGCGTGGCCGTCAACTGGACAGGCTGGCCCGGCGCTGCGCCCACGGGATCCACCGCCAGGTCGAGGGCGTCGGGGCCGCTGGGCGTCAGGTAGGGCGTGCGGACGACCTTGGCGGCATAGAGCAGGGCCGGCAGGTTGTCCGGCAGGATAATGTTCTCAAAGACGGAGCAGTTCTGGAAAAAGGCGGTGCCCAGCTCAAAGGTATAGGCCGCCAGGCCCAGTTCCCCGTAGGCGAAATCGTCGGTGCTGCCGTCGGTGACATAGATGCCGGTCGAGGCCTGCTCCGGCTCGTAGCCGTTAAAGTAGGCCAGCTTGCGACCCAGGGTTTGCAGGGCGGTCGCGTTGGGCGGCGGCGAGCTGGTAAAGCCCCACGACCACAGCACCAACTCGCTGTAGCTGTGAATGTCCAAAAAGACCCCCGTCGCGGTGACCGGGGCCGCGGCCGAGAGATCGTCCTCGCGCTGGTCGGGGAATTGAGAGCGCACGTAATCCTGCACCGCCTGGGTCTCTGGCTCGGAGGCAGGGGACGGGCCGCGATAGGTCTCGTCACATGGGTTGCCGCTGGAGCCGCCGCAGCAGCCCCATTGGAACGCGTAATTGCGGTTGAGGTCGGCCCCGCGATAGTTGGGGGTGGACGAACAGTAATTCTCGTTGGTGTTCTTGCGCCAGGACAGCCCCGCCTCGGCGTGTTTGCGCCCGTCGGGGTTGGCGTGGAGCAGCAGGTGGATCTCGTGATAGTCGAGCAGCCAGGTCACGTCCGGGTCCACGTCGTAATTCTCGACCAGGTACTCGGCAAAACGGGTGTTCAACTCGGCCGTGGTGTACTCGCGGGCGTGGATGGCGGACATCACAAAGAGCTTGGGCTTGGGGCCGGGGACGTTCGAGTTGGTGAGGCGCAGCACCATCAGATCGTAGCCGGGCTGGCCTCCTGGCGTGGCCTTTTCCCACGAGTCGCCGATGTCCGTCCAGGTCGCCAGGTGGGGATAGGCGGCGGCGATGGCCTGGGCCGTTCCAAAGGTCTCCTCGACGGTGCGATAGCATGGGTAGCCGGGAATGCCCGCCACCTGTCCGGGCAGCCGCACGTGCGGCCGATTCAGCTCGGCCGTCAGCCGCTGGTCAACCTCAATCCGCCAGCCGGCCGCCAGCAGCCGCTCGTAGCCGGCGCGGTCCACGTCCACCACCACGTAGCCCTCGTCGGGGCGCACCTCCCACGGCTCGACCCAGGCCGCCAGGTCGCGGACCATCTGGCGTTCGGTGTAGTAGGCGCGGACCACCCAGGGGCCATCCCCTGACGGGGCCTCGCCCCGCACCACGAACCACGGCGGCAACACTGAGGGAACGAGGTCCCATCCCCCCGGCGGCCCCGGCGCCGCCGAGGCCGTCGGCCCCAGCGCCAGGGGGATGACCAGCCCGATCAGGAACGACAGTATACCAACCCGACGAACGGCGTCAAGAAATCCCTTCATCTTCATCCTCCACTTGACAAGTGCGTCGCACCTGCGCACCTCTCAATGTCTCAGAACCAACGGCAGATAGACGCACCCCACGACCATGCGGACCGGCACCGTCACCTCCGGGCGATCCGGGTCGTTGCTGGCGACACGCAGCGTCGTGGTGTACGGGCCGGAGGACAGGCCGTGGCTGTCGAAGGTGGCCGTCAACACAGCATGGCCTCCCGGCGGCAGGCTGCCGCCCAGGGAGGAGAGCGCCAGCCACTCCACGGCCGGACATTTGGTCACGCTCCACACCAGGTCGGCGCCGCCGCCGTTATCGAGGCGCACCGCCCTCTCACCGACCTCCCCCGCGCCCAGCGTGACCGTCAACGCTGCCGGGGTCAGGCTGAGGAGGGCGCGCTCTGTCACCGTCAGGGGACGGGAGACGGCGGCCCAGGCGGTGCCGCCGCAGTTGGTCGCTGTCACCACGGCCGTGTAGACGCCGCTGGCAAGGTAGTCGTGCTGCACGGTCTGGCCGGCCCCGAGCTCGCTGTCTCCGAACGCCCAGGTATAGGCGAGCGGCGCCGTGCCGGACACGACCGACCCGGTAAAAGCGACCGTCCTGCCCGGCCAGGGGAGCGGCGGCGCGAAATCGAGCGCGACGCCGGTGGGGGGATTGCAGGGCAGGTATTGGAGCGGAATGTCCAGCACCAGGGATTGGCCGGGCGCGATGACGACGCCTGAGGTGACGTAGGAGGTGTGCCAGGGGCCATCCGCTCGCACGGTATAGACGCCGGAGGGGAGCGTCAGTTGGTAGGCGCCGGTGGAGGTGGTCGTCGTGGACCAGACCTGGGTGGCGGAGAGTTCCGCCTCCACGACGGCGGCGGCGATGGGCGCACCGCTGCCCTTCTCGTAGACCAGGCCGCTCAGTTGACCGTCCCGCAGTTCCGCCAGGTGAGCGGCCGTCCCCACCGCCGCCCGCACGAACTGGGTAAAGTAGGGGATGTTCAGCGTCGCCAACGTATCGTCCGTGGTGTGGTAGTAGGGCGTGAAATCATCCGCGTCCTCGATAGCCAGGACCGCGGCGTAGCCCCGATCCCAGAACGACTTGTTGTCGCTATAGTTACCCAGCCAGTCGTCTATCAACACGTCGGGCGAAAGGTCCAGGCCGTAGGTGGTGATGACCTGGGAAAAGGTGTTGGCGAGGGTCACCGAGTCGGGAATCGCGCTGCGGGCGTGCAGGTCCAGGATGGGTGCGGCGTCCGAATCATAGGCGATCATGTCCATGTTGACGACGGCGGCAATGTTCTCCCCGGCCGCGTGGACGGCGGCGGCGTAGGCGGCGCTGCCGCACAGCCCCTGCTCCTCACCGGTAAAGAGCACGTACCGCAGGGTGTAGCGGAAATCGTACTGGCTGAGGATATCGGCCGCCACGAGCACGCCGGTGGCCCCGCTGGCGTTGTCGTCGGCGCCGGGGGCCCGCGGGCCGGCGGGCATGTCGTCAATGTGAGCCGTGACCAGGACGATGCGGGCGGGGTCCACGACGCCGGGCTGCTCGGCGACGACGTTGCGCCAATTATTCCCACTATAGGTGTACTGGTGAAACGACGGGGCCAGCCCCAACCCCTGGAAATGCTCGTAGGCGTACTGGGTCGCCTTTTGAATCGGCGCCCCGCTGTACGAATAGCGGGTGGCGATGGTGTAGGGCGCTCCCTCGATGATGACGGGCCATTCGCCGCTCAGGCCGCCGTCGTAATCATAGACGGTGGTGGAAAGCACCTGCGCGATCATCTCGGCGACGAGGGGCTGGAAGGCGACGTCGGCGGGGGCGAGGGCCGGCGGCTGCGGCTCCAGGAGGACGGGGGAGAGCGCCAGGCGCTGCAGCCGGATCCCCCAACCGGCCAACTGGGCCGCCTGGCGGCCCGTGGCCCGCGCCACGGCGTGGCAGCGGTACCCCTCCGCCGCTCCCCCGGCGGACTCGGCGCAGCCGGCCTCCTCGTACAGGATAGCCGCGTGGTCGCGGGCCAGGCGCAGCGCCGTGGGATGGCGAACGTGCAAGGCATAGTAGACCGCCCCGCGCGCATCGGGGTCGAGCACGCGCAGGGGCAGTCCTTGCCGGCTCAGGGCCGCCTGCCGGGTCGGGTCGGCCTGAACCAGCAGCCAGCCCCGGCCCTGGGCGTCGAGGAGGGAATCGTAGGCCAGCACATCCTCCCCCCAAACGGCCATCACCCGGTTCCGGTCGGCGGGAGCGCGCAGCTCGATCCACACCAGGGCCGGGACCGGCTCGGCCGGCGGCCCCGCCGGGGGATCCGGCCAGGCGGCCTCCGCGGCGGGCGGCCCCTGAAACAGGCCGACCAGCATTGCCAGCATCCCCAGGAGCAGCAAAACACGCTTTCCATTCGTCGTCTGTCGGTTCAACTCGACCTCCTGAGGTGCACCAGGTGCGACGCACTTGACAAGTGCGTCGCACCTCTTATTTGAGCACGAGGGGGAGATAGATCACGTTCCCGTACACGATCACCCTCTCGTCCCGCCGGCCCTGGCTGGGGCAGGCGTTGGCGATCGTCAGCGAGACCGTGTAGGTGCGCGCCGCGGTAAAGGCGTAGGTCACCGGATTGCCCACCTGCACGGGACTATCGTCGCCGAAATCCCAGGTGTAGGTCACGGGCAGGCGGGCCGTGCCCGCCGCCGCCGTGCCGGTGAACGTCACCGTCTGCCCGGCGAACGGCTGCGCGGGCGTGTAGGTGAACTCGACGCCGGCCACGGCAACACATTCCAACACCGTCGTCGTCAGCAGCAGACTATCCGACGCACCGGCGTCCGCCAGCGACGTCGCGGTCAGCGTCACCGTGTCGGCCGCGCCGATCGCCGCATCTGCCGGTATCTCCACCAGCACGCCAACCTCGACGGCGTGTCCGGCCGCCACCGGGCCGACTTCCGTCACGACCGTCGTCGTCCAGACGTCGCCGCTCACGTCCAGCGCGAACGTGTCGCTGTAATCGCCGGTGTTCGTCACCCAGATGGTGTATGTCACCGTTTGCCCGGCCAGGGCGCTGCCGGATGTGGTCACAGCATCGAGCATCACGCCATAGCTCAGCACCGCCGTCGTCGTGAGATCACTGGAAGCCGATACGCCCGTGCCGGTCGCCGTGATCCGCGCGGTATCCAGCGCGCCCGAGGACGCGCCCGCCGGGACGGTCACGGTGACGACCACCGGAGTCGAGGCGGCGGCGTCCAGGGTCACAAGCTGCGGTGCGAGGGCCGTATCCCACGTCGCGCCGTCCACCGCGAGGGCATAGGTATCGCTGATGTTGCCGATGTTGGTCAGCGTCAGCGTATAGACGACCGTTTGGCCGACCCGCCCGCTGCCGGTCGCCGCAACCGGCGTGAGCGCCACGCCATACACCGCGTCCGCCGTCGTCGTCAGCAGTGCGGTCGCGGTGATGGCGCCATCTGCCTGGGACGTGACCGTCAGCGTTGTCACGGCAGACTCCTCGGCGAGCGCGCCGGCCGGGACCGTCACCGTGACCGGTATGGCGATGCCCACGCCGGCCGCCAGTGCGCCCGTCGTCGCCGGGACATCGGACGGCCACGCGCTTGTGGCGGTCAGCGCGAACGTGTCCACGCAGTTGCCGGTGTTCGTCACCCACAACGACGTGCTCACGGATGCGCCAGGCTCCGCCGACAGCGCCATCTCCGCCACGCTTGCTTGCACGGCGGATACCGGCCTGGCAGACGTCGTGGCCGTCGCCGAGGAAGTGCGGATGGGATTCCCCTGCGAGGTGACGGTCACCGTCAGGGTGTCCAACGCGTCACACAACGCAGCGGCTGGCACGGTTACGGTCACAGTCAATGGAGCGCTTTCACCCGCAGCCAGCAGTCCCACCGTTGGTGCTGCAGTCGCGGTCCAGTCATCGCCAGAGAGCGTCACGCTGAAGGTATCCGTCTCCAATCCGGTGTTCGTCACAGTGAAAGGATGCGTCACCAGAGCACCGGGCAGACCGCCGCGCGAGGCGGTGGCAGGCGTCAGCAGCACGTCGTACGTCTGCACCACCGTCAGGGTGATGGGGACGCTCAACTCGCCGTAGGGCGTGCTGTTGGCGACACGCAGGTGTACAGGATATGCTCCGGCGGCCATACCACTCGTAGCAAAGTTCAGGGTGACGACCTGCTCGCCGCCGATCCCGACTGTGCCACTCACCGGGTCGGTGGTCAGCCACGGAATCTCCTCCCACGCACAGATGCCCGTCTCGCCGGAAACGGCCTGGATCACCTGCCCGGTCACTTGATTGACCGTCCACAGAGTGCCGTCGCAATCCAGCGCCAGGCCCGCCTGCTCGAAGTCGCCCAAACCCGCGATGTCGAAACCGCCGACGATGGTGTAGCCGTCGGCAACGTCGAGCACGTACACGTCGCGCCCGACGCTGGCGCTGGACATCACGAACAGGTGGGCGGTCGCGGGATTGTAAGCCAGACCGGCAATGTTCAGCTTGAGATCGACGGAATCCAACAACTGTCCCGTCGCGTCGAAGTGATAGAGGATTTGGTCACTCCACGCACCGCTGTAGAAGGTGCCGGTCGTGGGATCGTAGGCCAGGCCACGTTGGGAGACGCCGAAGGACGGGCAGAGCGCGCGCCCGGTCGCCATCTGCGTTGCGGCATCGAGTTCGTAGAGGCAGTTGTCCTCGCCGACGTTGACCTGCCAGAGCTTGCCCGTGATGGAATTATATGTGATGTCGGCAGCGAAGAGCGCGACCCACGGCGACGTCGCCATGGATGCGCCGGTAGGCGTCCCGTCAGGCTGGAAGGCGACGTTGCGATCCTCACCGCCGCCGAGACGGGTGTCGCTGACCCACAGCACGCCCGTGTCCGCGTCGTAGGCGACGCCCCACGGAGACGTCAGGCCGCTGTTCCACGTCTGGACGACGGTGCCGGCATCCAATAACGGCACATCAGGGGGATCGTACTCGCGGACGGTGGCCGCGTTGAGGTCGTGCAGGTGTTTGGGCGAGACGCGGCGCGCCGTCCCGGCGAATGGGCCGGTGACAGTGACCGGCGTGAAGGGCGCGTTGATCTCCTCCACCGCGAAGTCAGCAGTGTAGCCGCCGCTGTTGCTGAGGGTGATGGCGCGCGTGGCGGTTAGCCCGGCGGTGAGCGTCAGCGTCAAGCGCTCCGGCGCAACCGTGAGCAGCCCGGCGTCAAGGGCGATGTCGCGCACGGCGACTTCGTCTTCCAGCACGGTTGCTGTGACCACGCCGGGGGCATATCCGGCCAGCGTTGCCGTGATGGTGCGCGTCCCGGCCGGCGCGAACAGCGTGTAGAACGCGCCTTGACCTGGCGCATCGCGCGTGCTGGCCTGGGCCGTGTAGCCCGCATCATTGTGAAGCGTCGCTGCGGCTGCCGCGCCGGTGTTGGCATCGACGACGTCGCCGACAACGAGGCCACCCTCCGCCGGAACGCACGCTGAGGTCCCAACGAACACGTCATCCACTTGCCACCACCACTCGTAGTTGGCGTTGTAGTAGTGGAAACGCACGCGCACGTCGGCCTGGCCCGCCGCCAGCGCGGAGATGTCAACGCGGGCGGTCTTGGGGCCACGGTCGTTGGCGCCGCTGCGCCGCCAGACGTTGGTCCAGGTCGCGCCACCGTTCACGCTCACGTCCACGTCGGCGATTTCGCTCTCCCCATAACTGTACCAGCGGAAATCGTATTTGAATTCGAGCAGCACCGTCGTCTCGCCGGAAAAGTCCAGCGCCGGTGAGCGCAGTTCGGCGTCCACGTCCTTTGCGCCGGCGTGGTCGCTATCAATGATGGCGAACGGCCCCGCGCCGCCGGTGCGATTGCCGCGCGATTTCGGATCGTCGAAGCGCCACAGGACGCCATCGCCCGCGTTATCCTGCACCGTCCATCCGCCAGGCAGAGCACCTGCAGCAAAAGATTCCCAGTCGCCGTTATAGCTGAGGCTGTAGCCCGGCGCATGGCAGGCGACCATGTCCGCGTGCAGCGCCACGTCGCGCCTCTCGTCGCCCGTCAACGGGCCCAGAGAAAGATCAGCCGGCAGGTAGCCAGAGACCCAGGCTTCGATCTCCAGCGTGTAGCTGATCCCCGCCGCCAGCGTGAGGCTGTACGCGCCGCTGACTGGATCGCTCCACACGACGTCGTTGGGCGCGGGCGGGTTAAAAGGATCGCCCTGCACGCGGATGCGCGCGTAGAGCGGCCAGCCGGTCAGCGCGTCGGTGACGGTCCCGGAGACAACGTAGGTCGGCTCGGTGGTCAAGGGCAAATCCAGGGTAGTGGTTGTATTGCCGGTCACTTCGACGTCAGTTTCGGTATAGGGGACGTAACCATAAGCAGCAGCGGTCACGGTGTAGGTGTCCGGCTCAAGCAATAGCGCATAGAG